>Ga0209507_1000055_pt1 | contig 200352 bp, 153 predicted proteins | sample AD_UKC028_MetaG_FD_184414 | JGI IMG/M metagenome (GOLD analysis project Ga0209507, IMG submission 184414) | Active sludge microbial communities of municipal wastewater-treating anaerobic digesters from USA - AD_UKC028_MetaG (SPAdes) (version 2) | ecosystem: Engineered > Bioreactor > Anaerobic...
GACGCTTTCGCCCCGCCGGAGCATCGGCACCGCAAGCATCCGGCGAGCCTCGAGTTCTTGCTTGGTTCCTCGTTTTGGCATACCTCAGGCATTAAGCACAGTTAGACCGTAGAAACAAGGGTCAATAGAAGACGACCTGGCTGCGGGTGTGGCGCCCGGCCTCGAGGCGCACCTCGGCCGCCCGGCGCTCGCCCCCGGCCGCCTCGAGCACCAGACGGTGCTCGCCCTGCGGCAGCGGCACCCGCGAGAGCGGGGTCACCCCCAGCCGGCGTCCGCCCAGCCGGACCTCGACGGGCCGATCGCACTCCAGGCTGAGCAGGCCCTGGCCCCTGAGCGCGGGGCCCGGCTCGCGGGTCGAGACCAGGCCCTGGGGGCCGGGCAGTCCCTCCGCCTCGTCCCGCGCCCGGGCCGGCGGCCTGGGCGGCGGCTGGCCGGGCCGGGCGACGGGCAGCGCGTCCCCGACGCCGGGCGGCGGGGGCCCGCCGGCGGCCCGCCGGCCCCACGCCCACCAGGCGCCGACGCCCGCGCCCGCCAGGCCCAGCGCGAGCAGCCCGACCAGGGCCCAGGCCACGGCCCGGCGCGCGGGGCGCGCGGGGCGCGCGGGCGGCGCGGGGGGGGCGAGGGGAGGGCGCTCGGCCACCGCGGGCGGCTCGAGCTGCGGCGGCATCGCCGCGGGCGCGGCCGGGGGAGCCTCGGCCAGCTCGAGCGGCGGCCCGCTCCCACCCGGCAGCGCCACGTCGCGCCCGAGCCGCCCGGCCGCCGAGCCGGGCGCGGGGCCGTCGATCTCGGGCAGGGCCGGCATCGGCGCGGGCGGCGGCGCGAGATCGTCCGCGGACAGCTCGTCCTCACCGTCCGCGCCCGACAGGTCCAGGTCGCCGAACAGCCGCAGGTCGAGCGTCTCCCGCCGCTTGAGGGCCCTGAGGATGGCCCGCTTGTCGCGCACCCGCTGGCCGAGGAGCTCCTCCGCCAGGCGGGCCACGCTCTCCATCTCGGCCTCGCCCGCGGGCGGCAGGCCGGCCACCAGCTCGTCGGCGTGGCGTGGCCGCTCGGCCGGGTTGCGCCGCAGGCAGCCCGCGACCGCCTGCAGCAGGCTGGCCGGCAAGTCCGGGCGCAGGCCGGCCAGGTCCGGGATGGGCTGCGTGCAGACCCGGGTCATCAGCTCGAACTCGGCGGCGTGCTTGAACAGCCGTCGCCCCGCCAGCAGCTCCCACAGGGTCACGCCCAGCGCCCACAGGTCCGCGCGGCGATCGACGGCCTCGCCGCGGACCTGCTCCGGGGGCATGTAGGCCAGCTTGCCCTTGAGCAGCCCGGTGCGGGTGAGCGCCTCCCGCTTGGCGTGCAGCGCGATGCCGAAGTCGAGCAGCTTGAGCCGGCCGTCGATGCACAGGAACAGGTTCTGCGGGCTCACGTCCCGGTGCACCACGCCGGCCGGGCGCCCGTCGGGGTTGCGCAGCGCGTGGAGGTAGCCGAGCGCCTCGGCCGCCTGGCGCGCCGCCAGCAGGCCCAGGGCGGCGGGGCAGGGCCGGCCGGCGCGCCTGAGCGCCCGGCTGACGATGCCCAGGTGGTCGCCCTCCAGGTACTCGAGCGCCATCCAGGGGAAGCCCTGCTCCTCGCCGGAGTCCAGCAGGTGCACCACCTGGGGGTGGGACAGCGTGGCCAGCAGGCGCGCCTCGTCCCGGAACATGCTCAGCACATCCGCCAGGCCGCGGTACTCCTCGCGCAGGATCTTGATGACCACGTGGCCCCAGGGCGGTGGCCCCTGGGCCAGGAACACGTCCGCCATGCCGCCCGAGTCCAGGTGGGCGTGGACCTCGAAGCGGCCGACCCTGTGCCAGGGTCGGACCTGCCTGCCGGGCTCGGAGGCGGGGGGCGTCATGCGGCCTCCATGATGCGCCCGGGCCCCCGGGAGGTCAAGCCAGGACCGCCCCGCTCCGGATGGAAAAACGCGATTTATCAAGAAGTTGAGTCCGGGTGTTTCGCTTGACAAGCAGCGGTGGGCGTGGCTACAAAGGCCGCTGCGGCCGTGCGGCGAGCCGCGGGAGGAGACATCGATGGCGCTCCGTGCGTTCTTGCTGGCGGGCTTCGAGGGTGGGCTGGACAGGGACGCCCAGGTGGCCGCGCTGCGGGCCCTGGAGACCCTGCCGGAGGTCACCTTCGTGGAGCCGGTGGTGGGGGCCTTCGATCTGCTGGCGGCCGTGGAGAGCGAGTCTCCGGTCGAGGAACTGCTGCCGCGCGTGCGGCAGATCCCGGGCGTGCGCGCCGTCCAGGCGCTGAAGGTCCAGCCGCTGCCCGCCCGCGACCGCATGTGGCGCAACCTCAAGTCCATCCCGCACAAGCCCGGGGCCTGAGGGACGCCATGGAGCCAGCCTGCCAGGAGTGGTCGCCCGGTCCGGTGGACCTCGATCGGCTCGACCGGGTGCTGGCCGAGCACGCCGGAGGGGGCGGCTCGCTCATCCCCGTGCTGCAGCACGCGCAGGACGCCTACGGCTACCTGCCCCGCGTGGTCATCGAGCGCATCGCCCGGGCGCTCGGCGTGTCCCCGGCCCAGGTGTTCGGCGTGGCGACCTTCTACGCCCAGTTCCGCCTGAAGCCGGTGGGCAAGCACGTCATCCGGGTGTGCCACGGCACGGCCTGCCACGTGGCGGGCGCCGAGAAGATCAGCGAGGCCTTCAGCCGCGAGCTGTGCGTGCCCGACGGCGAGACCACCCCCGATCGCCTGTTCACCCTGGAGTCGGTGGCCTGCGTGGGCTGCTGCAGCCTGGCGCCCGTGGCCATGGTGGGCGGCGAGACCTTCGGCCGCCTGGACGGTCCGCGGGTCGGCAAGGTGGTCAAGGACTTCCGCAAGCGGGAAGGCGCCTGAGCCCCCCGGGGAGCGTCGCCATGAGCGAGGCGGTCAAGACCAAGATCCTGGTCGGCCTGGGGGCCTGCGGCATCGCGGCCGGGGCGCAGAAGACCCTGGCCAGCCTCGAGGAGGGCCTGGCCGCTCGCGGCCTGGTGGCCGAGCTCGGCCCCGCCGGCTGCATGGGCATGTGCTACCGGGAGCCGCTGGTCGAGGTGCGGCGGCCCGGCCAGCCGGGCGTGGTGTACATGGAGCTGACCGCGGACCGCGTGCCGCGGCTGCTGGACGAGGTGGTGCGGGACGGCCGGCGCATCGACGAGTGGGTGGCGCGCGGCGAGGGGCTCACCGGCGCCGAGGACTCGTTCTTCGCCAAGCAGCACCGCATCGTGCTGCGCAACTGCGGCCGGCTCGATCCGGAGCGCATCGAGGAGTACCTGGCCCAGGGCGGCTACCAGGCCCTGGGCAAGGCGCTCAGGACGCTGACCCCCGCGGCGGTGATCGAGGAGATCAAGCTGAGCGGCCTGCGCGGGCGCGGCGGGGCGGGCTTCCCCACCGGGACCAAGTGGTCCTTCGCCGCGGCCCAGAAGAGCGCGGAGAAGTACATCATCTGCAACGCCGACGAGGGCGACCCGGGCGCCTTCATGGACCGCTCGGTGCTGGAGAGCGACCCGCACGCGGTGCTGGAGGGCATGCTCATCGCCGGCTACGCCATCGGCGCCACCCACGGCTACATCTACTGCCGGGCCGAGTACCCGATCGCCATCAAGCGCCTGCGGATCGCCATCCGCCAGGCCGAGGCGGGCGGCTTCATCGGCGAGCGCATCCTGGGCACCGACTTCAGCTTCCACGTCGTGATCAAGGAGGGCGCCGGCGCGTTCGTGTGCGGCGAGGAGACGGCGCTGATGGCCTCCATCGAGGGCCGGCGCGGCATGCCCCGGCTGCGGCCGCCCTTCCCGGCGGTCGAGGGCCTGTGGCGCAAGCCCACCAACATCAACAACGTCGAGACCTTCGCCAACGTCCCCTGGATCCTCCAGAACGGCGGCGCGGCCTACGCGGCGCTGGGCACCGCCAAGAGCAAGGGCACCAAGGTGTTCGCCCTGGCCGGCAAGGTGAACCGCGGCGGCCTGGTCGAGGTGCCCATGGGGGCGACCATCCGCGAGGTGGTCATGGACATCGGCGGCGGCATCAGGAACGGCCGCCGGTTCAAGGCGGTGCAGATGGGCGGCCCATCGGGCGGCTGCATCCCCGCGGAGCTCGCCGACACGCCCATCGACTACGAGTCGCTCAACCAGACCGGCGCCATCATGGGCTCCGGCGGCATGCTGGTGCTGGACGACACCACCTGCATGGTCGACGTGGCCCGCTTCTTCCTCGACTTCACCCAGAAGGAGTCCTGCGGCAAGTGCACCTTCTGCCGGGTGGGCACCAAGCGCATGCTGGAGATCCTCGAGCGCATCACCCACGGCCACGGCCGGGAGGGCGACATCGCGCTGCTGGAGGAGCTGGCCGCGACCATCAAGCGCGGCTCCCTGTGCGGCCTGGGCCAGACCGCGCCCAACCCGGTGCTGACCACCATCCGCTACTTCCGCGCCGAGTACGAGGCCCACATCCGCGAGCACAGGTGCCCCGCCAGGTCCTGCCGGGCGCTGATCGCCTACACGGTCCTGGCCGACAAGTGCACCGGCTGCCAGGTGTGCGCCCGGGCCTGCCCGGTCCACGCCATCTCGGGCGAGAAGAAGGGCCTGCACAGCATCGATCTCGCCAGGTGCACCCGCTGCGGCCTGTGCTTCGACAAGTGCCGGTTCGAAGCCATCGAGATCACCTGAGGAGAAGCCATGGCCGAGCTGAAGATGGTGCTCGACGGAGCAGAGGTGGCGGCCCGGGAAGGGGAGACCCTGCTCGAGCTCGCCCGGCGGCTCGGCAAGGACATCCCCACCCTGTGCCACGACCCGCGCCTGGCGCCGTTCACCGCCTGCTTCCTGTGCCTGGTGGAGCTGGAGGGCAAGCCCGGCTTCGTGCCGGCCTGCGGCACGCGGGTGGCGCCGGGCATGCGGGTGCGCACCGACAGCCCCGACATCCAGGCCGCGCGCAAGCTGTGCCTCGAGCTGGTCATGTCCACCCACCACGCCGACTGCGTGGCGCCCTGCCGGCTGCAGTGCCCCGACAGCATCGACATCCAGACCTACCTGGCCCAGGTGGCCTCGGGCGACTTCGCCGCGGCCCTCGAGACCATCAAGCGCACCAACCCCTTCCCCTCGGTGTGCGGCCGGGTCTGTCCGCACACCTGCGAGCTCGCCTGCCGGCGCAACAAGGTGGACGAGCCGGTGGCCATCAACCCGCTGAAGCGTTTCGTGGCCGATCTCGACCGGGCCGCCGAGCGGCCCCACCTGCCCCCGGTGGCGCCCGCCACGGGCAAGCGGGTGGCGGTGGTCGGCGCGGGGCCGGCGGGGCTCACCGCGGCCTACTACCTGCGCCAGAAGGGTCACGCGGTCACGGTGCTCGAGATGAACCCCGAGGCGGGCGGCATGCTGCGCTACGGCATCCCGCGCTACCGCCTGCCGGCCGACGCGCTGGACCGGGAGATCGCGCTGATCACCGCGCTGGGGGTGGAGATCCTGTTCGGCCAGCGCCTGGGGCGCGACTTCGACCTGCCCGGGCTCAAGGCGCGGGGCTTCGACGCGGTCTTCCTGGCGGTGGGCGCCTGGACCTCCACCGCCCTGCAGCTGCCGGGCGAGGACATGCCCGGCGTGCTGGCCGGCATCGACTACCTGTACCGCGTGGCCCGCGGCGAGCGGCCCGATCTGGGCCGGCGGGTGGTGGTGGTCGGCGGCGGCAACACCGCCATCGACGCCGCGCGCACCGCGCGCCGCATGGGCGCCGAGGTCACCATCCTCTACCGCCGCACCCGCAAGGAGATGCCCGCGGCGGCCTACGAGGTGGACGAGGCCGAGCGCGAGGGCGTGAAGATGCACTTCCTGGCGGCCCCGCTGGCGCTGCTGGCCGGGTCCGGCGGGCGCGTGGGCGCCATCCGCTCCCAGCGCATGGAGCTGGGCGAGCCCGACGCGAGCGGCCGGCGCCGCCCGGTGCCCGTGCCGGGCAGCGACTTCGAGGTGGCGGCGGACACGGTCGTGGCCGCCATCGGCCAGCGGCCCGAGCCGCGCGACTGGGCCGACGCGGGCGGCCCCGGGGCGGCGCCCGGCGCCACGAAGTGGGCCACGGTGGAGGCGGACGAGCGCACCTACCAGAGCAAGATCGCCTGGGTGTTCGCCGCGGGCGACTGCCTGACGGGGGCGGCCACGGCCGTCGAGGCCATCGCCGGCGGGCGCAAGGCGGCCATCTCCATCGATCGCTACCTGCGGGGCCTGGAGCCGCTGCCCATCGGCAAGCCCTTCTCGCAGATCATCGGGCGGCTGGAGGACATCGACGAGGGCATGTTCGCCCAGGTCGAGCGCCAGGCGCGGGCCCACCCCCGCGAGCTGCCGGTGGCCGAGCGGCTGGGCAACTTCCGCGAGGTGGAGCTGGGCCTGGACCAGCTCCAGGCGCTGGCCGAGGGCCGGCGCTGCCTGGAGTGCGGCTGCGCCGCGGCGGACAGCTGCGATCTGCGCGCGCTGGCCGAGCGGTACGGCGCCGATCTGCAGCGCTTCGGGGTCGAGTTCCAGCACCGGCCGCTGGTGGCCGACCACCCGCTGGTGATCTTCGACCCGAACAAGTGCATCCTGTGCGGGCGCTGCGTGCGCATCTGCCTGGAGCAGCAGGGCGCCGGCGCGCTGGGCTTCGTGCGGCGCGGGTTCGACACCTCGGTGCGCCCCAGCCTGGAGCAGCCCCTGCTGCAGACCGACTGCGACGCCTGCGGCCAGTGCGTGGGCAGCTGCCCCACCGGGGCCCTCGCGGCGCGCCAGTTCCTGCCCAAGGCGGGCCCGTACCCCACCGAGTGCACGCAGGTGGCCTGCGGCTTCTGCGGCTGGGCCTGCCGGCTCGGGCTGGAGATGGTGGGTCGGAGGTTCGTGCGGGCCGGGGCCCGGCCGGGTGAGCACCACAACCGCGGCAACCTGTGCGTGGACGGCTCCTTCGGGCACCGCTTCCTGGAGACCCTGCCGCGCCTGCGCGCCCCGGGCCTGGGCCGGGGCCCGGCCCGGCGCGAGGCGGGCTGGGACGAGGCCCTGCGGGCCGCGGGCGAGGGCCTGGGCCGGGCCGCGCGGGGCAAGGGCGTGGCCGTGCTGCAGCACGGCCCGCTGACCAACGAGGACGCCTACCTGCTCGCGCGCCTGGCCCGCGGCGCGCTGCTCACCCCCCGCCTGGCCATGCTGGACGCCGGCGCCGAACCCTTCGTGCGGGCGGGCCTGCGGCCCGGCCTCCGGCTCGAGGAGCTGGGGGAGGCCGATCGGGTGTGGGTGCTGGGGACGGATCCCCTCGAGCGCTCGCCGGTGGCCGGCGTCGAGCTACGCCGCCTGGCCCTGGCCGGCTGCGCCCTGACGGTGCTGTCCGCCAGGCCGGGCCGGCTGGACCAGGCCGCCCGGCGGGTGCTGCGCGTGCCCGCCCGCCACCAGGCGGCGCTGCTCCGGGCGCTGGCCGCGGCGGCGCGGGGCGGGGGTCTGGAGGCCCTCGAGGAGGTGGGGCTCGCCAGCGGGGTGAAGGCGCCCCTGCTCCTGGCCGAGCTGGAGGCGCTCGGCGCGGCCCTGCGGCCTGCGGTGGTGGCCTGCGACGACCTGGCCGACGAGGCGGCCGAGGCCCTGCTCGAGCTGCTGGCGACGCTCGGCCGGCCGGATCGGCTGCTGGTCCTGCGCGGCGCGGGCAACGCGCTCGGCCGGCTGCGCCTCGGGCTGCACCCGGCCACCCTGCCCGGCGCGCTGCGCGTGGACGTGGAGGCCGACGTGCGCAGGACGCGCGAGGTGTGGGGAGGCGCGGCGCCGGGCGCGGTGGCGCAGGCCGCGGCCTGGACCCCGGCGGACGTGCTGGCGCAGGTGCGCGCCGGCGCCGTGGACGCCGTGCTGGCGGTGAACACCGATCCGTACGGCTGGCCGTTCGGGCCGCTCGCGGCCGAGGGCGTGTTCTCGGTGGCGCTGGAGCTCGGCCCGTCCGCCCTGGCGGCCGGCGCCGACGTGGCCCTGCCGGCGGCGGCCCTGGCCGAGAGCGCCGGCACCGTCCTGGCCGATGACGGCCGGGTGCTGGTGACCGCGGCGGCCAGGCCGCCCGTGGCCGGGCGCGGCCTGTTCGAGGTGCTGGCCGGGCTGGCCGCGGCCGCCGGGCAGCCGCAGGCCTTCGGCCGGCCTGCCGAGGTGTGGGCGGAGATCGGGCGCCTGCGGGACGGGCTGGGCGGGCTCGGCCAGCCTGGCGGGTTGCGTTTCTGGGCCTGAGCGCCCGGGAGGGATGAGGCATGAGCTGCGTGCGGGGGTTGCGAAGGTGGCTCGGGCGAGGCGCGTGGGGCCTGACCGGGCTCGCGTGGGTGCTGGTGACCGGGCTGGGCTGCGAGCGCTCGGCCCGCGGGCCCGTGGTGGTGGAGGCCGCCCAGGGGCAGGACGAGATCCATGCCCTGGTGGGCAAGGAGGGCGGCAGCCTGGCCTTCCCCGGGGGCGGGGCCTCGCTCGAGATCCCGGCGGGCCTGCTGCTCGAGGAGGTCCACGTCTACTTCAAGCGCGAGCCGCCCACCTTCGATCTGGCCGGCAAGGACTTCCTGGGGGAGGCCTACCGGGTGAGCCCCCACCTGAGCTTCGCGCCGGGCGCGGCCAAGCTCTCGGTGCCGGTGGACAAGGAGCTGCCTGGTTCGGCCGACGATGTCAGGCTCAGGATCTACTCCTGGGACAAGTACACCGAGGAGGGGCCGGAGGGCACGTCCACCCACGAGAACTGGGTCCCGCAGCCGCTGGCCAAGTTCGCCGGCTTCAGCCAGGACCGCAAGCTGGCGCAGTTCTGGATCTACGAGACCATCTCGACGCGGACGAGCAAGGCCCCCGCCGGGCTGTTCCAGGCCGCCTTCGACACGAAGTAGCCTTCACTTCTTGAACAGGGCCTCCAGGCGGGCCTTGGCCTTGGCGGCCTCGTCGCTCGCGCCCAGCGCACCCTCGCGGATCTCGAACGAGGCGCAGAAGTTGGCCTTCTCGCGGTCGGGCACGTACTCGGTCAGGTTCTCGCGGCACTGGTTGTGGGCCATGGGATCCCAGAAGCGGCAGTTCTTGCAGCAGCGCAGGTACTTGTCGCAGCCCGGGCAGGTGTCCTCGCGGACCACCTTGTCGATCAGCACGATCTCGAAGTTGCAGCTCCAGCAGTAGAGCCTCTTCTTGGTGACGTCCACGTTCCACCTCCTGGCGTCCCGGCGGTGTCCACCCTACTGAGAACGGGCGCCCGAGGTCAAGGCTGGTTTGGCCCCGGCAGGTCGGCTACACTCCCTGGCAGTCCGACCCACGACCCGGGAGGTACCGCATGGCCCGCCACGGCTGGGACTACTTCCAGCACCGCTGGAACGTGCTCCAGGACGCGCAGATCGCCGAGAACCAGAAGGGCATCGTCAACCTCGAGGGCCAGGTGGTGCTGCTCGAGCGCACGCTGGTCTACGTGCTGGCCAAGGGCGCGCTCGGCCAGCCCATCGGCCTCGAGGATCCGGTGCTCGCGGAGTTCCTGCACCTCAAGGACGTGGCCGACCCCAGGCGGGCGCTGCTCGAGCTGGTCTCGCGGCTCAAGGGCGTGGACAAGGAGCGGCTGGTGACCTGCCCCACCTGCGGCGCCAAGATCCGGGACATCCCCGGGGTGCTCGACGAGGTCTGTTCCTGGTGCGGCCAGCAGATCCGCACCCAGAGCTGAGCCGCGGGCGCGGCGACCGCTTTTCGGCTTGACTCCCCGGACGGGGCCCGGGTACAGTGGACCCCGGGACAGGAATGATAACGCTCTGATTTTTCGAGGGTTGTGTGAGCCCGGTCCGCCCCGCGGCCCGGGGGGACCGCGGCGACGCGGGCGAGGAGCAGGGACGTGAACCAGTTCAACGGCGTGAAGATCTTCTCCGCCACCCTGGCGAAGAACCGCGAGGAGCTGGGCGACCGGGTGAACCAGTGGCTGGAGGAGCATCCGGGCATCGAGATCGTGGAGATGCGGGTGGTGCAGTCGAGCGACCGGGAGTTCCACTGCATCTCCCTGGTGCTGTTCTACCAAGAGACCGCCGCCTGAAGCGCGCCGCTCCCTTCCCGGGGAGCGGGGGCGCAGGTGGTCGGGTCGCGTCCTCGGCGCCGCCGGGCCGCGAAGGGGTCGCTTCCACACCATGGCATCCAAGAAGATACTCATCGTCGAACCCGAGAAGGACTTCGCTCTGTCGCTGGCCGCGGTGCTCAGCGAGGGCGGCGTCGATCACCGCTTCGCCTTCCTGGAGACGGGCAAGGACGTGGTGGACGAGGCCGTCGCGTTCCGGGCCGAGCTGATCATCCTGCGGGCCGAGCTGCCGGACGGGTCCGGCTTCGGGCTGGTCAGCCGGCTGCGCAAGCCGAAGAAGCTGAAGAAGACGCGCATCGTGCTGATGACCTCGGACGCCGCCGCGGAGGCCCTCGAGGAGCACCGGCGCGGCAAGACGCCGGCCGACCACTACGTGCAGATCCCCTTCGACATGCAGGCGTTCCGCCGGGCCGCGCTGGAGCTGGTCGGGGTGGCCGCCCCGGCCGGCGCGGAGGAGCCCGACGAGCCCGAGGAGCCCGACGTGAGCGCGCTCCAGGGCCTCCACGACGACGAGCTCAAGGTGGGCGAGGAGACCGTCGCCGAGCCGCCCCCGGACGCGGCCACCCTGGTCGCCGTGCCGCCAGGCGGGCTGCCCGTGGACCCTGGCATCGACCAGGCCATCGACGGGCTGACCGCGCCGCCCGACGCGGCCGCCGCGGCCGAGCCGTCCGACCGCGCGGGGGACGCGACCGTGCCCGAGATGCCCGCCGGGCCGCCCGCCGAGGGAGAGGTGGAGACCATCTCCGACGACCTGATCGTCGAGGCCCTGGACGAGGGCGCGGCGGGCCAGCAGCAGCCGGACGTGCCCAAGCCGCCGGAGCTCCCCAAGCGCAAGCTGGTGTCCGAGAAGGACCTGGCCTTCGTCGATCAGGCCTTCGAGTCCATCAAGGACGCCCGCCGCCAGCTCCACGAGGAAGATCGCACCGGCAAGGGCCGCGGCGGGAAGGCCAAGGCCGCCTCCGGCAGCGGCATGGACGAGAAGCTCGACTTCCTGCGGGACAAGCTCAAGCAGCGCGAGATGGAGATCGCCCGCCTGGCCGAGATCTGGGAGGCCAAGGAGCGCGAGTTCGCCGCGTTCAACGAGAAGCTGCTGGACAAGGAAGTCGATATCCAGGGACTCAAGATGCGCATCGAGGACCTGGAGCGGAAGCTGGACGAGGCGCACAAGGACGCCGAGCAGCAGGCCAGGGAATTCAAGGCCTCGGTCGACACGCTGCTCGAGGAGAAGGTCCTCACCGAGAACGACCTCATCCAGGTGGTGGCCGAGAAGGAGAAGCAGATCAATGACATGCGCATCCTGCTGGCGCAGCGGGAGCGCGAGCGCGACGCGCTGGAGAAGGAGCTCCTGGGCCGCCTGCGGGCCGGCGAGGAGCAGTACGTGCTGCTGGGCGAGAAGCTGGCCCAGACCGTGCAGAACGCGGCCCAGACCGAGCAGCAGCACCAGGAGATCATCTCCGGGCACGAGCTGACCATCTCCTCGCTGGAGGATCAGAACCGCAACCTCGGCCACGAGCTGGCGCAGCTCGGCGAGGACAAGGCCACCCTCGAGCGGGATCTCAAGGAGCGGCTGGCCGAGGCCGAGCAGCGCATCACCGATCTCGGCCGCGATCTGCAGACGCTGTCCGACGAGAAGCAGCGCTCCGAGACCATCCTCAACGAGGGCCTCAGCGCCCAGATGGAGCGGGCCAACGGGCTCGAGACGGAGCTGCGCCAGGTGCAGCAGGCCAAGACCGAGCAGGCCCGCACCTACGAGGAGAAGATCTCCGAACGCGACGGGCGCCTCCTGGAGCTCGAGGAGACGCTGCGCACCCTGCAGCGGGAGAAGGAAGACCAGCAGCACCGCCTGGCGGCCAAGCTCGACGACCGCGAGTCCAAGATCTCCGGCCTGGAGAGCGAGATTGTCGCGCTGCGCCAGGCCAAGGAGTCCCAGGAGCAGCGCCTGGGAGAGCGGCTGTCCGAGCGGGAGCAGCGCATCGAGGAGCTGGAGCGCGAGCTGGGCGACGCCCGGCAGACGCTCGCGCGCACCAAGGAGGACCTGGAGCTGCAGCTGCGCTCGCGTCAGGAGGCCATCCGCGACCTGGAGCAGGAGCTGGTGCTGACGCGCAAGGACCGCGATCTGGCCCAGCGCGAGGGCGATCGCCTGGCGCGCGAGCAGGCCGAGCGCGCCGCGGAGTACGAGGAGAGCCTGAGCGAGCTCAAGCGCGCCAAGGCGCAGCGGGAGGAGGAGCAGGCCTCCCAGATCGCCGAGCTCGAGCAGTACCTGGAGGACGTGCGCGCCGAGAAGGCCGTGGCCCAGGAGGCCGCGGATCGGGAGCTCGCCGACCGGGACCGGCTGGTGGCCGAGCTGCGCGAGGAGCTGGCCCAGACCCTGGCCGACCGCGACCAGCGCTTGCAGGAGCTGCGCCAGGAGCTGGCCGGCGTGCGCGAGGAGCGCAACACGCTGCTGGAGAAGCTGGAGGCCACGGTCCGCGAGCGCGACGAGCAGCTGGCCGAGCTCAGCCGCGCGCGCCAGGAGGAGCAGTCGTCCTGGGCCTCGGCCCGGCTCCAGCTCGAGGGTCAGATCCAGGAGCGGGAGGAGCGCATCGGCGGGCTGCAGCACGATCTCGAAGGCGAGCGGGCCGTGCGCGAGACCCGCGAGGAGGAGGTCGGGCGCCTGGACGAGCAGCTCCGCGCGCTCGAGGCCAGCCATCGCCAGCAGGCGGACCAGATGGGCGCCGAGCTCGAGGAGCGCAACGGCCGCATCCAGGCGCTCGACGGGCGCCTGACCGAGCTGGAGATGGAGTACTCGCGCCACCGGCAGTCCTCGGCCGAGCGCATCGACGAGCTGGACGGGACCCTGGCGGAGCGCAACCAGCGCCTGACCGGCCTGGAGGCCGAGCTGGCGCAGGCACGGCGCGAGGCCGAGGAGACTCGCCAGGATCTCGAGCGCAAGGTGTTCGAGCGCGACAACCGCGTGTCCGGGATGGAGGAGACGCTGCGCGCCGAGCGCCAGGAGGCCGAGCGGCTGCAGGCCGACCTATCCGAGCGCCTGCGCGAGCTGCAGGGCACCCTCACCGACCTCGGCGGCCGCCACGAGCAGCTCCAGGCCGCGCACGAGGCCGCCCTGGCCCAGGCCGCCGCCAGGGAGCAGGAGCACGCGGCCGCGCTCAGCCAGGCGCAGGCGCGCGAGGGCGAGCTGACCGATCAGGTGACCGCGGCCCAGCAGCGCGTCGAGGCGCTGCGGAGCGACATGCGCGAGCGCATCGAGCAGTGGGAGGGCAAGATCTCCACGCTGCACGAGCAGCTCACCGCCGCCCAGGAGCGCGAGGCGGAGCTCCAGCAGAGCTTCGAGGCGGAGTCCGGTGCCCTGCGGACGCAGCTCCAGGACCAGCTCCAGGAGGCCGACGCCAGGCACCAGGAGCGGCTGCGGCAGGTGGAGCAGCAGGCGGAGGCCGCGCTCGCGCGGGTCGAGGCGCTGGAGGCCGAGAAGCGCACGCTGGCCGAGGGGCTCGAGGCCCAGGGGCAGGAGGCGGCCGCGCTCCAGCAGGAGCTGACCGCCGCCGGCGAGGAGCGCGATCGCGCCAAGCACCTGAGCAAGCAGTACGAGGAGGCCATGAACGGGGCCATCCGCGAGAAGGAGGAGCTCGAGCTGCGGGCCATGCAGGAGCTGGAGGCCAAGCAGGACCACTACATCAAGGAGCTCGAGCGGGTCCGCTCGACGCACATCGCCGAGATGACCAAGATCAACCAGAACTTCCTGCAGCGCGGCAAGGCGCTGAAGATCGCCGAGCTGGAGATCCAGCGGCTCAAGGACAAGGTGGCCGAGCTGGAGCGGCGGCCGGTGGCCAGCCCGCTGCCCAAGGCCGCCGGGCGGGTGGCGCCGGGTGCCACCAGCGCCCCGCTGGCCAGCTCGACGCCGAACCCCGAGGGCGGCGATTTCGACATCGATCAGATGCTGGACGGCTTGAAGGACAAGTAGCAGCCGCCTCGGACACCGGGTGAACGCGCGGTGAGACAGCCCATCCCCTTCGGCAGGTACCTGCTGCTCGAGCGCATCAACGTGGGCGGGATGGCGGAGATCTACCTGGCCCGCTCCCGCGGCCTGCAGGGCTTTCGGCGCCTGCTGGCCATCAAGAAGATCCTGCCCACCATGGCGGAGGACGAGGAGTTCATCGCCATGTTCGTGGACGAGGCCCGCATCGCCGCGGAGCTGAGCCACGCGGGCATCGTGCAGATCTTCGAGCTGGGGCGGTTCAGCGAGGACTACTACATCGCCATGGAGTTCGTCCATGGCAAGGACCTGCGCTTCATCCAGGAGCGGCAGGCCCGCGCGGGCAAGCCCCTGGACGTCAACCTGACCGCCCTCGTCGCGGTGAAGATCCTGGAGGCGCTGGACTACGCCCACAACAAGCGCGACCCCACCGGCAAGCCGCTGGGCATCATCCACCGCGACATCAGCCCGCAGAACGTGATCGTCTCCTTCGACGGCGAGGTGAAGATCTGCGACTTCGGCATCGCCAAGGCGGCCAACCGCGGCCAGAAGACCCAGGCCGGCGTGCTGAAGGGCAAGTTCGGCTACATGTCCCCGGAGCAGGTACGCGGGCTGCCGCTCGACGGGCGCTCCGATCTGTTCACCGTGGGCACGCTGATGTACGAGATGGTCACCCTCGAGCGGCTGTTCGTGGGCGAGAGCGACTTCTCCACCCTGGAGAAGGTGCGCAACGCGGACGTGGTGCCGCCCTCCAGCTACAACCGGGACGTGCCGGAGCAGCTCGAGGACATCATCCTGCGCGCGCTGTCGAAGGAGGTGGAGGACCGCTTCCAGAACGCCATGGAGATGTCCGAGGCGCTGCAGGCCTACCTGCTCAACACCAGGCTGATCGGCTCGCGGGAGCTGTCGGCCTACCTGCGCGAGACCTTCCGGACGGAGCACCTGGCGGAGCTCAAGCGCCTGGAAGAGTACAACGACATGCCCGAGCCGGACGAGGAGGCGCTGGCCAGCGGCGGGGGCGCGGGCCAGTACGACGAGCCCGGGCTGGCGGCCCCGGTCGACTCCGAGGGCAAGACGCTCATCTTCGCCGCGCGGGACGAGGACGGCCAGCTGCACTCGAGCCCGCCGCAGCCGGGCCCGGCGGCGGGGCACCCGCCGCCGCTGGACGCCAAGACGGTCATCTTCAGCGACGGCCAGGCCACCCCCAGCAAGCCGCCGCCGCTGGACGCCAAGACGGTCATCTTCAGCGAGCCCTCGCCGGACGACGAGGTGCCCACCCACATGCTGGAGCCGCCGCCGCTGGACGACTCCACCGCGCCCGCGCCCCGCCCGGGCGGGCGGGGGCGCAGCCTGAGCGAGCGCCTGTTCCCCTGGGTGGCCATGCTGGCGGCGCTGCTGCTGGGCTACTCGCTGTTCAGCACCTACCGGCTGCGCTCCCAGGCGGAGGCGCTGCAGGCCGTCGGCACGACCCCTCCGGCCCTGGAGCTGAACACCCTGCCGCCGACCGGGGTGCAGGTGCTGCTCGACGGGCGCGAGGTCGCCAGCGCCACGCCGGTCCGCTTCGAGGATCTGGAGGCCGGCGAGCACCGCCTGAGGGTGACCCGCGCCGGGTTCGAGCCCTTCGAGCGGCGGCTGACGCTCGAGCCCAACCAGCGCCTGGTGCTGGAGGTCTTCCTGCGGCCCGGGGGCGGGCCCGCCGAGGCGACCGACGGCGGAGCGGCCGGCGCGGACGCCGGTGCCTTGGTGGCGGTGGAGGCCGGCCCGCCGGAGGGCCCCGACGCCGGCGCGCCGTCCGCCGCTGACGCGGGGGCCCTGGCCGTGGCGGACGCCGGCCCCGCCCCGCCCGTCGCGCCCAGCCTGTCGGTGAGCTCGGAGCCGCCCGGCGCGAAGGTGCTGCTGAACGGCAAGCTGGTGGGCCAGACGCCGCTCGAGTTGCCGGGGCTCAAGGTCGGCCAGGTGCGGCTGGCGCTCGAGCTCAAGGGCTTCAAGGTCCACAGCGAGGCGCTGCGCCTGGCCGCCGGGGAGCGCAAGCAGGTCGCGGTCAGCCTGCAGCGCAAGGCCGCGCCGCCGGTCAAGCCCGACCGGCCGCCGCCGCCCCCGCCGCCGCCGCCCAGGAAGGTGGAGTACGGCTACCTGATGGCCAACACCCGTCCCTGGTCCAAGGTGTTCGTGGACGGCGCCGACACGGGCCGCGAGACGCCAATCCCCCCGGACAAGAAGCTCAAGCTGTCCGCCGGCAAGCACAAGGTCACCTTCGAGACGCCCGGCGGCCAGCGCTACGACTTCGAGGTGGACATCGTCGCCAACGAGACCAAGAAGCTGATCAAGAAGCTCGAGTGAGCGCCGCGCGCGGGAGGTGGACATGTGTCCCGACGACCAGCACGACGGTGGTGAGGATGAGAAGGCAGGGGAGAAGGTCAAGCGCCTGTTCGAGTTCGAGTGTCCGCTGTGCAGCGCGAACAATCCCTACGACGACGGGTTCGGGGCGGGGGATGAGGTGCGCTGCTACTACTGCGGCAGCGAGTTCCGCTGCAGCATCGACGACATGACCGGCAAGCCCAAGTACCGGGAGCACTGAGGCCGCGGCCGGCCTGGCGACGCTCAGCCTCCGGCCGAGGGCAGCACCATCCAGACCTGATCCTCGGGCTCGAGCCGCGCCCGCAGGCCACCCAGGTGGTGGGCCGCCCGGCCGTTGACGAGCAGCGTGGCCTTGCGCGCCCAGGCCCAGTCCTGAGGACCCACCCGGCGCTCGACCTCCGCGAGCAGCTCGCCGAGGGTCGCCGCCGCGGAGCGGACGCTGGTCTCGCCCAGGAGCGCGGCCAGCCTGGCGTGGGGGACGAGGATCGGCATGGCTCAGGTGCGTACGCCCAGGCGTTGCAGGGTGCGGGCCCGGGGCACGCCCTGCGCGTCCCAGCCGCGCACGTGGTAGTACGCCGAGAGCATGCCGGCCAGCGGAACCCCGGCCGGGGAGGAGCGCGAGGTGCCCTCCTGCAGCAGGCGCGCCGGCAGGGTGTCGGCGCTCGGCGGCAGGCCCTCGCGCAGGTTGTACATGCGCTCCAGGTTGAAGACGCGCTCGCCCAGCTCGGTGAGGTCGCCCATGCTGAAGTCACGCCCGGCGTAGGTGGTCACGAACTTCTCGAACCACAGCAGCTTCGTGGGCGCCTTGAGGCCCAGCACCACCCGCACGATCGGCCCGGAGTGCAGCATGGCCTGCATCAGCAGCCGGTAGGCCAGCGAGTTGGGATCCATGCGGAACAGCGGCGGCGGGATCATGGCGTAGGCCGAGAACCAGCACATGACCAGCGAGGACACGGCCGCGTTCAGGTTCTGCTGCAGGATCACCAGCTCCGGCTTGGCGAGCGGGGAGTGGGGATCGATCGACACGGGGCCGGTGGCCTCCAGGAACATGGTGCTGCCGCGGATGTGGCAGCCGCCGCGGTTGCAGGTGGCGTACTCCAGCCCCTGACCGACGCAGCCGCGCGGGTCGTAGGCCGGCAGCTCCATCCCCTTGACCTGGATGGCGTAGTCCGCGCCGCCGTGGAGCGCCGCCAGACGGCGGGTGCCCTCGGCCAGCTCGTCGCCCAGGCCCTCGCGCAGGGCGGTGCGCTCGATGGCCGCGCGGTAGGCCGCCACGTCGCCCCAGGCGAGCTCGCTCGAGAGCAACCCGCGCTCGGTGAGCTCGGTGGCGAAGCCCAGCGTGTTGCCCATGCTGATGGTGTCCAGGCCCAGGTCGTCGCACAGCTCGCCCAGCCGCACCACGTCCGGCATGTCGAAGACGCCCAGGTTGTTACCCAGCAGGCCGATGGTCTCGAACTCGGGGCCCTTGGTCACGCGCTCCTGGAGCTTGACCAGCCGCCCGCAGCGGACCGGGCAGTGCAGGCAGCCCTCGCGCTTGGCCAGCAGCTCGTCGCGCATCTTCTCGCCGGACAGCTGCGGGGTGCGCAGATCCCGCCCGGCCTGGAAGTTGCGGGTGGGGATGATGTTCCGCCCGGCCGTGGTCATGACCAGGTTGGCCGTGCCCAGCTCGGGCAGCACCCCGCCGGTCATGGGGTGCGCGAGCAGGTACTTGGTGATGGACTTCTGCAGCTCCTTGTAGGCCTCGGGCCGGGCCGGCTCCAGCTTGTGGGTGCCGTCCACCACGATGGCCTTGAGCTGCTTCGAGCCCATGACCGCGCCCACCCCGCCGCGCCCCGCCACGCGCGCGTCGGAGACGATGCAGGCGAAGCGCACCAGGTGCTCGCCGGCCGGGCCGATCACCGCCTTGCCGAAGCGGTTGGGCAGCGCCCCCTGGGTCTGGGTGGTGCCCTGGCCCCACAGGTGGCCGGCGTCCTTCAGCTCCACCCGCTCATCCTCGATCTCCAGCAGCACCGGGCGCGGGCTGCGGCCGCGGATGAGCAGCGCGTCGTAGCCCGCGCGCTTGAGCTTGGTGGCGAAGCTGCCGCCGCAGTGGCTGTCGGCCAGCCCGCCTGTCAGCGGCGACTTGGTGGTCACGCTGAAGCGGTTGGACTGAGGGGCGGCCGAGCCCGTGAGCGGCCCGACCGCGAAGACCAGCACCATGCGCGGGTCGTAGGGGTCCAGGCCCGGATCGGTGTGGTCGTAGAGCAGGCGCACGCCCAGCCCCCGCCCGCCCAGGTAGCGCTCGAGCTCGTCCCGCTCGAAGGAGCGGACGCGGACCGCGCCGGTCCCGAGATCCACGTCCAGGTAGCGGTTGTGCGAGCCGCCCGCCATGCGAACCTCCCGTGCAGGGGAACGCCCGCAGGCTAGCACGTCGCGTCAGGCCCCGTCCAGGCCGGCCTTCTCGTGCTGCAGCATCCAGCCCGCGGGATCCTGGAGGTAGGCCAGCGACTCGGTCAGGCTCAGGTGGTGCTCGCGCTCGAGGCGCGCGAGGAACTCGAAGAAGCGGCGCTCCATGGGGTTCTGGCAGACCTTGGCGAGCTCGACGTAGAACCGCTCCCCCTTGGCCTCGAAGTCGATGGCCTTCTCGATGGCCCTCACGTCGTCGTGGTCGTGGGCCTGGTCCGCGCCCTTGGTGTGCAGCATCTTCTCCAGGGTCTTCTTGATGTCGGTCCCGGCCACCTCGAGGGGCATGTCCTGGGGCCAGCTCCCGTCCCGGATCAGGCGCTCGTGTAGACCCTGGATGCGGGTCTTGTGCTCGGCCTCGTCCTTGGCCAGGTTCTTGAACATGGCCCTGGCCAGCGGGTTCTTCGAGCGCTGCGCCTCCCCGAGGTAGAACTTCATCTCGGTGTCTTCGTTCTTCAGCGCCAGCTCGATCGATGCCATGCGGTCCATGTGTTCTCCTCCCGGGTCGCTCCTGGACCCGTCACGTATCTAGCCTGGGCCCGGAGGCGGCCGCAACAGAAAACGGCGCCGCGGGCCGCCGTCCTCACGCGCCGGCCGGCGGCCGGCGCGTCAGCACCCAGCGATCCTCGTCCAGCTCGAGCCCGGGATCGGCCGCGGCCAGCTCGCGCAGGAACGCCTCCCGGTCGCGCGGCGAGAGGAGCTGGAAGCCCTCCCGGCCGTCCGGCCGGCGGTAGTCCAGCCGCAGGCGCCGCAGCGACCAGGCCGGGGCCGACAGGGGGTTCGAGGACAGGCGCGCCGCGCGGATCCAGGCCAGCGGGAGGCGCCAGCGGACCAGGCCCGCGCGCACCCGCAGCTCCTCCGGGGTGATCTCGTAGCGTACCGGCCAGGTGAGCAGCAGCACGGCCGCGCAGACGAGCAGGCCGAAGCCGCCGGTCCAGCGCGCGCCGGCGCCCGGGCCGGTGACCAGCACGAAGGCCCCGCCGAGCCCGCTGACCAGCAGCCCCGCGAACACCAGGGAGAACAGCCACCAGTCCACCTTGCTGCGGTGCACCATCGCGCCTCCACGCTCGCGCGGCCGTCAGTGGGCCTCGCGCTCGGCCTCCCGGCGCTGCTCGCGCTCGCGGATGGTCGCGCGCTTGTCGAACTGGCGCTTGCCCCGGGCCAGGCCGAGCTCCACCTTGGCCCGGTTGCGCTCGTTGAAGTAGATGCTGAGCGCCACCAGGGTGTAGCCCTTCTCCTGCATCTGGCCCTGCAGCTTGCGGAGCTGACGCTTGTGCAGCAGGAGCTTGCGCTTGCGGGTCGGGGCGTGCCCGAAGAACTTGGCGTTGACCCACTCCTGGATGTGCACCCCGAGCAGCCAGGCCTCGCCGCGCTCGAGCACCGCGAAGGCCTCCTGCAGGCTGGCCTTGCCCTCCCGCAGCGACTTCACCTCGCTGCCGGTCAGCACCAGGCCGGCCTCCAGGCGCTCCTCGATGAAGTAGTCGTGGGCGGCCTTGCGGTTGCGGCACACCACCTTGCGGCCCGCCTCGGCCTGCGCGTCCCTGGCCTTGCCCATGCCCGTCCCCTTCACCCACCGGTCGCGCGCCGCGCGGCCCAGGCCTGCACCAGCCGCCACTGCCCCTCGGGGTCCAGCCCGACCTCGGCCAGCACGCGCCCGGCCTGGCCCGAGCCCGGGTAGCGGCCGGTCGAGAAGGCGTGGCGCGAGGCCTTGCGCCCGGCCGCGCCGGTCACCCAGCGCCACAGGACCGGCGCGGTGAAGTCGGTCAGCCCCACGGCCTCCTCGGCCCGCGCGGGCGGGAACAGCTCGTCTTGCTCCGCCGCGCTCAGGCGATCGAACAGCTCCGGGCTCACCACGCTGAAGACGTTCATGCGCAGGCCGGCCGCGTCCATGCGCGGCAGCACCTCGGCGGCGAAGCCCTGGGTGACGCCCGCCCCGACCAGCACCAGGCTGCCGTGGTAGGGCCGGGCCGCGGGGTCCGCGCGGCGGATGGCCACCACGCCCCGCGTGGACGCCTCGGGGGGAGGCAGCCCCAGCGCGCGCCCGTCCAGGGTGAGCTCCGCGGGCCGGGTGACGAAGCAGGCCACCACCGCCGGGCGGGCCTGCAGCGCCGTCACCAGGCAGGGCCAGATCTCCTCCGGCCGCCAGGGCACCAGGCTCACCAGCGCGCCGGGCGGGAAGTTGTTCTGCAGCAACTGCAGGGCCTGCGGATCGGCGTGGGTCGGCCCGTCCTCGCCTGTCTTCAGCCCGGCGTGGGCGCACACCATCAGCAGCGGGCGCATGGGCGCCCCGAGGGCCTCTCGCCGGGCCAGCTCGCCGATGGCGTGCAGCCGCGCGGACACGTGTCCCAGCGGCGCCAGGAAGGCGGCGTAGGAGGCGGCCACCCCCAGGTGGCGGCCGGCGGCGCCAGCCGCGGCCAGGATGGCGGTCATGGCGTCCTCGCAGATGCCGCCGGTGGCCACCAGGCGCGCGCCGGGGTTTCGTCCGGCCTGGAAGAAGCCCGGCGGGAACCCGGCCGCGGCCCGGGCCACCGAGGTGGACTGGCCGAGATCCGCCGAGGCCACCAGCAACGCGCCCGCGCCGCGGCGGTTCAGCTCGGCCAGCGCGTCGCCGAGCGTCTCGCGCAGGCTGGCCCGGCCGCCGGGGGCCGGCGTCAGCCCGGGCGGCGGGGCCTCCGCGCGGGTGCGGCCCGGCTCCAGGGCCGCGTCCAGCGAGGGCGCGTCCGGCCGCGGGCTGCGCCCGCGCGCCGCCAGCCGGGCGTGGGCCGCCCGCAGGCCGCGGGTGAGGCTCTCCAGGGCGGCGGCCCGGGAGTGCAGGTGGGCGCGCACCTCCCCCAGCAGCTCCCACCAGGCCGCCTCCAGGGCGCCCGCGTCGGCCGGCTCGGGCCGGGCGCGGGGCAGCGCGTGGCCCAGCAGGCCCTCGAGCTCGGCCAGGCTCTCCCAGAAGGCCGGGGAGCAGCAGGCCGGCCCGGCCCCGTGGGAGGCCCGGCCCCGCAGCGGATAGCGCCAGCCCTTCTGGGTGCGGTAGATGATGGCGGTCGGGCGGCGGGGGTGCCCGTCGGCCCACAGCGCCCGCAGGCGCGCCTGGGCGGCCAGCACCTGGCGGAAGTCCAGCCCGTCGGCCACCTCGAGCACGTGCCAGTCGTGCAGGCGGAAGAGCTCGGCCGGGCTCCAGGGCACGTAGTCGCCGGGGCCGCGCTCGTCGCCGCACACCCGCTCGCTGTCGATGGAGGCCTGGTTCCAGTCCACGTGCAGCACCAGGTTCCACAGGCCGGCGCAGGCGGCCGCGGCCAGGGCCTCGTGCACCCGACCCGGGGTCAGGCCGCCCTCGCCGTCGAGGGCGTGGACCCGGGGCGGGTCGTCCGGGTAGGTGTCGAGCAGGCCGAGCGCCAGCCCGACGGCCGCGGCCACCCCCACGCCCGAGGCGCCGGTGGCCACGGGCACGAAGGGGGTGGCGGGGGTGGGGTGGCCGTCCAGGGCCCTGGCGCCGAAGGCGCGGAAGAGCGGGGCCGCGTGGGTGGGGTTCCGCCGGAACCCGAGCAGGTCCTCGAGCCGCAGCCGGTGCGCCTGCGAGGGCGGCAGCAGCTCGGGGCAGCCGAGGCGCGCCAGCTCGTCCCGCAGCGCCAGCGCCACGTACAGCAGCAGCGCCTTGTGGCCGGCGGCCAGCACCAGCCGGTCGGCCTCCGGGCGGTCGGGGGCGGACAGATCGTGCTCCAGCCCGGCGTACAGCAGGCCCTCCAGGATGCGGCTGGCCGAGATGCTGCCGCCCGGGTGGCCCGAGCAGGGTGCGTAGTTGTAGCCGCCGGCGATCAGCGCCCGGCTGAGGACGTTCAGCTCCTCCAGGGCGGCCAGGCAGGCCGGGTCCTGGGGGGGCAGGTCGGCGGGCCAGCCGTCGATGGCCTGGCTCACGCCCTGGCGTGGGGTCGGTGGCGGCATTTCCCGGGGCGCCTCCTGTCGCCCCGTGATCACGGCCGAGCGGCCCGGGCTTGTCAAGCCTTCCCGTCTCCACCGGCGGCGGACGTTGCCACGGACCCGCCCTTTCGAGGATACTGCCCGCATGCAGACCCCGATCCTGTACAACCTCTTCCCCCGCCTGGCCGGCAGCATGGAGCGCTGGCTCCCGCACGTGGACCGGGCCCGGGACATGGGCTTCACCCACCTCTTCCTCAACCCCGTCACCCAGCCGGGCTTCTCGGGCAGCCTGTACGCCATCCGCGAGCACGACCGGGTGTGCCCGGACTTCCTGCCGCCGGGCACCTCCGGCACGGGCTGGGCCGAGCTCGGCCGCACGCTCGAGCGGGTGCGCGCCAGGGGGCTCACGCCGGTGATGGACCTGGTGGTCAACCACACGGCCATCGACAGCCCGCTGGTCGGCGCGCACCCGGAGTGGTTCCGGCGCGACGAGGAGGGCGAGGTGGTGCGCCCCTCGGCCATCGATCCGGCCGACGCGCGCAAGGTGACCGTGTGGGGCGACCTGGCCGAGGTGGACAACGCGGATAGCCCGGCGCGGGAGGCCCTGTGGGCCTACTGGCGGGACGTGGTCGGCCAGGCCCTGGACGTGGGCTTCGGCGGCTTCCGCTGCGACGCGGCCTACAAGGTGCCCACGGGGCTGTGGGCCTCGCTGACCGCGGCGGCCCGCGAGCGCGACCCGGGGGTGGTCTTCTTCGCCGAGAACCTGGGCTGCCGGCTGGAGGAGGTGCGCGGGCTGGCCCCGGCCGGCTTCCACTTCCTGTTCAACTCGTCCAAGTACTGGGCCTTCGAAGCGCCCTGGGCGCTGACCCAGCACGAGCAGTTCGGGCGCATCGCGCCCTCCATCTCCTTCCCCGAGTCGCACGACACCCTGCGGTTGATGGCCGAGACGAACGGCAACCTGGCGGTCCAGCGCCAGCGCTACCTGCTGGCGGCCGTGTTCTCCGCGGGCCTGCTGATGCCCGTGGGCTACGAGTTCGGCTTCCGCCGTTCGCTGGACGTGGTGCGCACCCGGCCCGAGGACTGGGAGCAGACCGGGGTGGATCTGCGCGCCTTCATCCGGGCGGTCAATCGCCTCAAGCGCGAGCAACCCCTGCTGGGCCAGGAGGGCGCGCTGCGCGCGCTGACACCCTTCCCGCGGCCCACCCTGGTGCTGGAGAAGACCGGCGGGCCCCGGGACGGGCGGCTGCTCGCGCTGGTGAACAAGGACTGGCACGCCGTGCAGCCGCTCGAGCTGTCCGGGCTCGAGGTGGCCCCCGGCTCGCACCTGCTGCGGCTCGGGCCCGACGGGGCCAGCAGCCGGGAGCCGCTGCCGGCCAGGCTGGAGCTCGCGCCGGCCGAGATCGCGCTGGTGGTGTGAGCCCCCGCGGGCGGCGCGCTCAGGGCGCCTTGGGCGGGTCGGGGGACTTCTCGGGCGCGGGCGCGCCGTCAACCCCCTTGCCCTTGTCGTCGATCTTCTTGATGGCTTCCTTGGCGTTGTCGGTCAGGCTGTCGGCTGCCTTGTGGGCCAGGTCCTTGGCGTCGCTGGCCACCTCGCCCACCTTCTTGGTCACCACCGCCTTCTCGTCGCTGGACAGGTTGCTCCACACCAGGTAACCGACGTAGCCCAGGCCGCCCAGGATGGCCAGGATCAGCAGCTTCTTGATCATGCGCGCCTCCCGCTGGGGTTGCGCCGCCAGTGTAGCACGCCCTGGCCGGCCGCCGAAACGACCGACGGCCTCGGGCCGGACCCGCGTTCCCGCGGGGCGGCCGAGGCCGTCGGAAGGATCTCAGTCGCGAGCTTACTTCTTGGACGGGATGATGTTTTCCTTGCAGATCTTGGCCACGCGGATCTTCACCACGCGCTTGGCCGGGATCTTGATGGCCTCGCCCGTCGCCGGGTTGCGGCCCATGCGCGCCTTGCGCTGAGCCAGCACGAGCTTGCCGAAGCCCGGCAGCAGGAACATGCCGACCTTCTTGGCCTGGCCGTAGCCGAGCTCCGCCAGCTCGTCGAAGAACGCGCTGACGGTCTTCTTCGGCATCTCGAACTTGCCGGCCATGTGGGACACGATCTGAGCCTTGGTCATCGCCTTCTTGTCCGCCATTTGCCTTCCTCTCCTTTGCCCCCGCATTTGGGGTTGGGTGACGGTTGCGGAAGCCATAGCACCCGCCGCGCCGTCCAGTCAAGGAGAAAATGCATCGGGCGTGCGAAAGTCCCTGCTGGCAGGGGTCGGGCGCACACCTACATCAGCTCAGGCGCCCCGCGCGCACCAGCCGGGCGTACAGCCCGCCCGCGCGCATGAGCCCGGCGTGGTCGCCCTGCTCGACGAGCCGGCCGCGGTGCAGCACCAGGATGGCGTCGGCCGCCTGCACCGTGGACAGGCGGTGGGCGACCACCAGCGCGGTCCGCCCGCGCAGCAGCTCGGCCAGGGCCTGCTGGACGATCTCCTCGGTGGCGCTGTCCACCGAGGCCGTGGCCTCGTCGAGCAGCAGCACGTCCGCCTCCTGCAGCAGCGCCCGGGCGATGCTGGCCAGCTGGCGCTCGCCCTGCGACAGCTGGGCGCCACGCTCGCCCACCTGGCCGTCCAGGCCATCCGCGCGGCGGGCCAGGACGGCCTCCAGGCGGCTGGCCGCGAGCGCCCGCGCCAGCCGCTCCGGCGGCGGCGCGCGCAGCACGCCCAGGTTGTCGCGCAGGCTGCCCGAGAACAGGAACAGGTCCTGGGGCACGAGCGCGCAGCGGGCGCGCAGCGCGCGGACGTCCCAGTCCTCCAGGGACAGGCCGCCCACGCGGATGCTGCCCTGGCCCGGCGACAGGCGGTAGAAGCCGAGCAGCAGGTGCAGCACGCTCGTCTTGCCCGAGCCGGTGGGCCCCACCAGGGCCACGCGGCTGCCCGCGGGCACGCGGAAACTGACGCCCTGCAGCACGGGCTGGCCGGGGCGGTAGGCGAAGGACACCCGCTCGAACTCGAGGTCGAGCGGGCGGCCGGGCTCGGCCTGCCCGGCGCCGCTCGGCTCGGGCGCGCGATCGAGCAGCTGGAAGAGCCTCTCTCCGGCCGCGGCCGCGCCCTGCAGGATGTTGAACTTCTCGGCCAGATCCTGCAGCGGCATGATCAGCAGGCGCAGGTAGAGCAGGAAGGCCACCAGCCCGCCCGGGCTGAGGTGCCCCTCGAGCACGCGCCCGCCCGCGGCCCACAGCACCATGGCGGCGCCGAAGGTGCCGAAGGCGTCCACCAGCGGGCGGAACACGGCGAAGGCGTAGACCAGCCGCATCTGCGTGCCGTACAGCGCCCGATTCTCCGCTGCCAGCCGGGCGGAGAAGATCCGCTCCCGCTGGAAAGAGCGGATGAGCTGCACCCCCGAGGCGGCCTCCTGGAGGTAGGTGTTCAGCCGCGCGAGCTGCGTCCGCAGGGCGCGGTAGACGCCGCGCGAGGCGCGCTGGAACCACAGGGCCAGCCCGACCAGCAGCGGCGCCAGGCCGAGCAGCCACAGGGCGGTCGGCACGTCGAGGTAGAACAGCAGCCCCAGCAGGCCGAGCACCAGAGCCACGTCTCCGGCGGCCGTGGCCAGCACGGTGGCGAACAGGTCGGCCAGGGCCGCGCTGTCGTTGGTCACCCGGGTCACCAGCCGGCCCACGGGCTGCTCGTCGAAGAAGGCCACCGGCTGTCGCAGCAGCCCGCTCCACAGGCGTCCCCGCAGCCGCAGGACCGCGTCCTGGCCCAGGTGGGCCAGCCCGTAGGCGACCGCGAAGCTCAGCCCGGCCCCCAGGGTCAGCAGCCCCAGGTAGAGCCCGGCCAGCGTCCACAGCCCGGCGCTGTCGGGGCTCCCCCGGGCCGGGGCCAGCTGGCCGTCGATGCCCGCCTTGAGCAGCAGCGGCAGGGCCAGCTCGAGCGCGGCCTGGAGCAGGCTGGCCAGCAGCAGCGCCCACAGCAGGCCCCGTCGCTCCCGGACGGCGGCCAGCGCCCGCCCGAGGTGGGTCAGCAGGCGCAGGGAGCCCACGCGGGCCTCGTCGCGCGCGATGCTCACGCCGCACCTCCCCCCTCGAGCTCCTGGAGGCGGGCCAGCTCGCGGTAGGGCCCGGGCTGCTGCAGCAGCGCGGCCGGCGGCCCGAGCTGGACCAGGCGCCCGCGCTCCAGGACGGCCACCCGGTCGAGGCCGTGCAGCGCGCTCAGCCGGTGGCTGACCACCACCAGGGTCTGTCGCCCCCGCCGGCCGGCCAGCGCCGCGGCGATGCGCGCCTCGCTGGCCGGATCCACGGCCGACAGCGTGTCGTCCAGCAGCAGCACCGGCGCCGGTTTCAGCAGCGCCCGCGCCAGGCACAGGCGCTGCTTCTGCCCGCCCGACAGGCTGATGCCGCGCTCGCCCAGCTGGCTCTGGTAACCGTCGGGCAGGGCGACGATCTCCTCGTGCAGGGCGGCGGCCCGGCAGGCCTGCTCGAGCTCGCCCGGGCTGGCGTCGGGGTCTCCCAGGCGCAGGTTGGCCTCGATGGTGTCCGAGAACAGGAAGGCCTCCTGCGGCACGTAGGCCACCGCCGCGCGGCGCGCGGCGCGCGCCAGCCCGGCCAGATCGCGGCCGTCCAGCGCGATCGCGCCGGGGGGCGGCTCCCGCAGGCCCGCCAGCAGCCCGAGCAGCACGCTCTTGCCGGAGCCCACCGGCCCGGTGATGCCCAGGCTGTCACCCGGCCGCAGCGCGAAGTCGATCCCGTCGAGCACCGGCGCGTGCGCGCCCGGCAGGCTCAGGCGGAGGGCGCGCACCTCGAGCGCCCCGCGCGCGGGTCCGGGCAGCCGCTCGCCCCCGGCGTCCTCCGGGGCGCGTGCCAGGAAGGCCTGCAGGCGGTCCATGGAGGCCGACGCGCGCTGCAGCATCGACAGCATCCAGCCCATGGCGATGGCCGGCCAGGTGAGCATGCCGAGGTAGGAGATCATGGCCACGAAGGTGCCCAGGCCGAGCCGGCCGTCGGCCACCCGCGCGCCGCCGAAGCCGAGCAGCAGGGCCGTGCAGGCGCCGGTGAACAGCAGGATCGCGGGGTGCAGCGCCGCCTCGACCCGGGCGTGCGCCACGCTGCGCCGGGCCACCTCCTGGCTGGCCGCGGCCAGGCGGCGCTCCCCCTCCGGCTCGCGGGCGAAGGACTTGAGCACCCGCGCCCCGGCGATCGTCTCCCTGGCCCGCTCGGTGAGCGACTCGAAGGAGGACTGCACCCCGTCCCAGCGCCGGTAGATGGCGCGCATGGCGCCCTTCATCAGCAGGGCCAGGCAGGGCAGCGGCAGGACGGCCACGGCCGCGGAGGCCGGATCCAGCCAGAACAGCGCGCCGGCCGCCACCACGGCGTACAGGCTGGCGTCCACCCCCGCCACCAGGCCCATGGCCAGGGCGCGGCGCACCGACTCCAGGTCGTTGGTGGCCAGCGCCATGAGCTCGCCGGGGGTGGTGCGCTCGAGCTCGGTGGCCGACAACACCAGCGCGTGATCCAGCATGCGCTGGCGCAGGTCGAGCTCGGCGCCGTGCGCCAGCGAGAAGAAGAAGTGCCGCCAGCCGAAGCGGAAGACGGCGATCCCCAGCGCCAGCCCGACCAGGGCGAGCGCCCAGCGGACCAGGAAGCCCGTGTCCGCGAGGCCCCCGGCCAGGCCGTCGATCACCTCCCGCACGATCAGCGGCGAGACGAGCTGGCCCGCGTCGGTGACCAGCAGGCAGGCCAGCCCCGCCGCGAGCGGACCGGGGCGTCGGAGCAGCAGGCCGAGCAGCTGTCGGATTCCGCCGGGCGTGGGGGTACCTCGCTCAGCTGCCCGCGGCGAGGGCCACGGCGATGTCGGCCGCGGCGGCGGCGTTGGCCAGCAGCAAGGCCTGGTTGACCGCCAGCGTGCGGCCGCCGCTCCTGGCCACCAGGCGGGCCAGCAGGAAGGGGGTGAGCGCCGGGCCGGACACGCCCTGGTGGCGGGCCTCGACCTCGGCCTCGGCCACCAGGGCCTCGACCTCGGTCGCGGGCAGGCAGGCCCCGGCCGGGGGCGGCTGGGCCAGCACCACGCCGCCGGGGCAGATGGCGAAGTGGGCCGCCAGCATGCGGGCCGCCTCGCGCGGGCCGTCCACGCGGTGGGGCAGGGCGAGCCCGCTGTCCTGGCAGAAGAAGGCCGGGAAATGCCCGGTCCCGTACCCCACCACCGGCACCCCCAGCGACTCCAGCACCTCGAGCGTGCGGGGCAGATCGAGCACCGACTTGGCCCCGGCGCACACCACGCCCAGCGGGCTGCGCGCCAGCTCCGGCAGATCGGCCGAGACGTCCAGGCTGAGCTCGCCGCCCCGGTGCACCCCGCCGAGGCCCCCGGTGGCGAACAGGCGGATGCCGGCCAGGGCGGCGCAGGCCAGGGTCCCGGCCACGGTGGTGGCGCCGAGCTCGCCGCGCGCGAGCACGGCCGCCAGGTCGCGCCGGGAGACCTTGCGCACCTCGCGGGCGGTGGCCAGGCGCTCGAGCTCCGCGTCGCTCAGGCCCACCCGGATGCGGCCGTCCATCAGCGCCAGGGTGGCGGGCACGGCGCCGTGAGCGCGCACGGCCGCTTGCATGTCCCGGGCCATGGCCAGGTTGTCGGGCCGTGGCAGGCCGTGGGCGATGACCGTGGACTCCAGGGCCACCACCGGCCGCCCGGCCGCCAGGGCCTCCGCTACCTCGGGCAGGACGTGGAGCAGCGGGTGCATGCCGCCCAGGGTAGCAAGAACCCCGGGGCGGCGTCCAACCGTTGCGGTGACCGCGCGGCGCTGGTAGCGTCGCCGGCATGCCGGCTGGCGACCTGCGCTCCTTCCTCCTGGACCGGCCCGGGCTGCTCGGCTGGCCCTGGCTCGCGGGCGGCGTGCCCGGCGCGCTGAGCGCGGCGGAGGCGGCCCGCCGCCCGTTCCGGGTGCTCGTGGCGCGCCTGTCGGGCTTCCCTGACGTGCAGGAGAGCTTCGGACACCGGCTGCTGTACGCCCTGCTGGCCGCGCGGGCGGACACGGCGCCCGATCTCGCCTTCCTGCCCTCGGCCGAGCTGGCCGCGCGGCTGGGCGAGGCCGGGCTGCCCTGGCTGTTCGGCTGGCTCAGCCAGCGGCCGGTGCAGGACTTCCAGCTGCTGGCCCTGTCCAACGCCCTGGTCCAGGAGCTGGTGAACCTGCCCGGCCTGCTCGCGCGTAGCGGCCTGCCGCTGTCCAAGGCCACGCGGCTTGCCCGGCCCGAGCTGCCGCTGGTGCTGCTGGGCGGCTCCAACGCGCTGCACTCGACCGTCTTCTGGGGGCCGGATCCGCCGGTGGATGGCGTGTTCGTGGGAGAGGACCCCGCGGCCCTGGGCGAGCTCTTCGCGCGGGCGGCGCGGGGCTCCCTCGAGGGGCGGACCAAGCCCGAGATCCTCCGCGCGCTGGAGGGCGTGGACGGCTTCCTGCAGCCGGACGCCCCCCGGCGGACCCGCAAGCGCCTGGCCCGGCCCGAGGCGCTGAACGGCTGGATCGCCCGCATGCCGTGGCTGCCCGGCACGGAGCAGGCGGGCAGCGCGCCGCTGGTCGTCTCCGACGGCTGCCCGGCCGGCTGCGCCTTCTGCGCCGAGGCCTGGAGCCGGCGGCCCTACCGGGAGGCGGCCGCCGCGGGGCTCCTGGCGCAGGCGCAGGCGGCCAAGGCCGCCCTGGGCCTGTCGGCCATCGAGGTGTACTCGTTCAACTTCAACCTGCACGCGGAGCTGGGGGCGCTGCTCCGGGGGCTCGCGCGGAGCTTCGCCGGCGTGGCGCTCAAGAGCCAGCGTCTGGACGGCCTGGCCGCGGATCCGGCCCTGCTCGGCGCGCAGCACGCGCTCGGCAAGGCCAGCCTGACGGTCGGCCTGGAGGGCATCTCGCCCCGCCTGCGGCGCTATCTGGGCAAGGGCCTGGACGAGGGGGCGGTGCGGCGCGCCTTCGCGGCCCTGGCCGGGGCGCCGCTGCGCTCGCTGAAGATCTTCCTGATCGCCACTGGCCTGGAGGAGGCCGAGGACCTGGCCGCCTTCGACGGGCTGCTCGAACACCTGCGGCGGGCGCTCGGCCTGGCGGACCGGCGGCCGCGGGTGGTGTTCTCGGCCACGCCGCTGGTGTGCTTCCCCTGGACCCCCTTCGAGTTCGAGGACGCCCGGCCGGCCCGCAGGTACGCGCAGGCCCTCGCGGACATCCGCGCGCGGGTGCTGGCCGCCGGCTTCGAGCACCGCGCCGCGGCCGAGGCCGGCGAGGCCTGGGTGGCGCAGGTGCTGGCGCGGGCCGCGGATCCCCGCGTGGCCCTGGCGCTGCACGACGCCCTGGGGCGGACCGGCTTCGTGTACCGCAGCCGCATCCCGGCCTCCTTCGCCAGGGCCTTCCAGCAGGCGCTGACCGCGCAGGGGCTGGACGAGGCCGAGCTCCGCCGGGGGAGCGCGCCGGGCGGCTCGCCGCCCTGGGCCGCGCTCGACCTGGGGCTGTCGCGGGCCCGGCTGCGGACGCGGCTCGAGGCGCACCAGGGCTGCCTCGAGCCGCCCGGGTTCCGCGTCCGCCCCGGCGCCCGCGCCTGGCCCGAGCTGGCTGCGCTGGGCGCGCTGCGGGCAGCGCAGCGCGGCCGGGTGCGGGTGCTGGGCGTGCGGGTGCGGCTCGACGCGCGCCAGCGTCACCTGCCGCGCCGGAGCGCGGGCGCGCAGCTCGGCGGGGCCCTGATGCGGGCCGAGCCCGGGCTGGTCGAGGGCGCCTGGGGGTTCGCCGGCTCGCGCGTCGAGGAGCTGCTCGGCTCGAGCGCGCCGAGCGGGCTGGACGAGCTGCAGCTCGCCTTCCTGGAGCCGGCGGACGGGCTGGCGGCGCGGCGCCTGGCCGAGGCGGCTTGCCTGGCGCGCCTGAACCTGGAGCTCGAGGGCTGGCTCGAGGTGCTGGGGCCGGCCGAGGGCCTGAGCCTCGAGGCGCTCGAGCTCCGCCTCCGCTCGCCGTTCGAGTTCTGCGGGCAGGAGTGGGCGCGCGCGCTCGGGCTCAAGCCGACACGGCGCAGGGACGCCGCGGGCGGCTTCCGCTGGGAGCTCGGCCCGGCCGCCCGCAAGAAGCGCCTGGTGAGCGCGCTGGCCTGGCGCGAGCTCGAGGGCGGCGGCTGCGAGGTGGCGCTCGCGCCCGGCCAGAAGCTCGCGCTGGACGACTTCCTGCGGACGGCCTTCCGCCTGCCGAGCCCGGACGCCTGGCTGCGGATCGCGGTGACTAGCGAAAGTCGTTCGCCAGGCCGATGACGCCCTTGCGCATGTGGTACTGGAGCACGAGGGTGAACAGGGTGCGCTGCATGCGCGCGCGCATGCGCAGCGCCGCGCCGGGCTCGTCCCGTCCGTAGAGCGGGGTGTGGTGCAGGGAGCGCCGGAGCACGGCCCGCGGGGAGAAGGCCCGCCGGGTGGCGCGCTCGATCGCCCCGAGCAGCGCCTCGTCGCTCAGGGTCGGGTGGCGGATGTTGACGCGCTGGGTCGCGTCCAGGCGGCCCTCGCGCGAGAGCCGCGCGTGCAGCCGGGTGCCGGGCAGCGCCTCCAGCGGGCACAGGATGGGCAGCAGGTGCAGCTCCTCGGCGAAGGCCAGGGTGCGCTCGACCGAGCCCAGATCGTCCTCCTCGTGGCCCAGGGTGAACCAGCCCGAGACGAAGATGCCCTGCGCCTGGATGAAGCGCAGGTGCTCCTTCATCCGGGCCAGCGCGTCCTCGCCCGTCTCGACCCCCATCTTGCGGATCATGCCGCTGCGCGCGAGCACGCGCGGATCGATCGACTCGATGCCGATGGCGGCGTACACCAGGCCGGCGCGCGCGGCGCGGCGGATGACCTCGCGACCCTCCTCGCTGGCGGCCGCGTCCAGGTTGGCCTGGCCGGTCCACAGCCGGCGCCTGCGCAGGCCGCCCAGGCGCGCGTACAGCTCCTGGTAGTACGCGTACGAGCCCGGCCGGCCGAAGACGGTGTCGTCCAGCAGGTAGAACATGCCGCGGAACCCGTCGATCTCGCGCAGCACGTCCTCGATGGGCCGCCTGCGCAGGGCGTGGCCGAACAGGGCCGGCACCGAGCAGAACTCGCAGTCGATCGGGCAGCCGCGCGCCGCGAACACGGTGTCGAAGGCGTAGCGCTTGCGGTAGGGCCGGCGGTCGGGCGGATGCACCTCGCGCGCCAGGTCCGCGAAGCGCGGCACCTGCTGCAGGCTCAGGCCGCGCGCCTCGAACGGCCGGGGCGTGGCCGCGTAGAAGCGCCGGAGGCGGCCGGCCTGGGCGTCGGCCACGATGAGCGGCCACAGCAGCTCGCCCTCGCCGATGGCCACCGCGTCCGCGTGCTCGGCCGCGGCGTGGGGGTTGGCGGAGATCTGCGGCCCGCCCAGCGCCACCTTGACCCCCCGCCGGCGGTAGGCGTCGGCCAGCTCGAAGGCGGTGCGCTCGGCGGTCAGCCGGGCGCTGATGCCCACCAGCTCCGCGGGCGCCGCCAGGTCGGGCGTCTCCCCGGCCAGCATGTCCACGAACGTGTAGGCGTGCCCGGGCGCGGCGGCCGCCAGGAGCGGCAGGGACAGCGGCATGAAGGGATCGGTCAGGCGCAGCGGATCGTGCTCCGCGGCCGCCAGGATGAGGGTGATGTTCAAGCCCGGAAGCCTCGCTGGTGGCGGCTCACATGCCCTCGAGGGCCCGGATCAGCTCGTCGGCCGCCTGGCCCGGGCCCTGCGTGCGGCGCACGATGATCTGCAGCCGGGTGCGCTGCAGGATGCCGCCGGAGTGGTCGTTGCGCAGCAGGGAGTCCACCTGCCGGGTGCGCGCGTCCTCGACGATGGCGCGGGCCGTCTCCTCGTCGGGACACTCGAAGACGCTGATCTTGAAACGGGCGTCGCCGCGCTGCGGGTCGGCCTTGAGCGCCTGGTACTCGCTGGGCATGCAGCCGCGGCTGGGCTCCTGGGGCGGCTCCTTGCTGGCGATGAAGCCCAGCTTCTGCAGCGCCCAGAAGACGTCGGTCGCGGCCTTGAGCGAGCTCCGCTCGGCCGGCAGGCCGGGCGCCGGGCGCGAGTCGCAGGCCGCCAGCGCCAGCGCCGCGAGGGCCAGCGCCGCCAGGGGGGACAGCCGGGCGGACGGGTGGGGCAGGGGAGGGCCTCTCATGGACGGGGAGTATCACCCCGGCCGTCCGCGACGGTCAAGCCGCTCGCCCGGCGGTGTGCCGGCGGCCTCAGGTCTCCGGGCGGACCTGGACCAGATCCTCGAAGAGCAGCTCGATCTGCGGCGGGCCCTGGGGCGCCTCGTCCTCGTGGAAGGCGTAGTCCCCGCCGGGCGTCCCCAGCAGCGCCCGGGCGGCCTCGAGCCCGGTCTGATCGCCGAGCCGGGCGTGGGTGATGTGGCCGTCGAGCAGCCACAGATCCCCCCCGCCCCACGCGCCGCGCAGCCCGATGCGGCCGGTCTTGTGGTTCGTGTGCAGGAAGTACAGCACGTCCACCAGCTCGGTGGAGCGGAATGGGCCGGAGATGGTCACCCGGGCCTGATCGGGCGAGGGCGCCAGGGTGTCGTCGTCCTCCAGGCCCTCGGCGCCCTCGCGCCCCTCGGGGTTGAAGGAGTCGCGGATGGTCAGGGCCTGGCTCTCGCCCGAGTCCTGGTCGACGGCGAACACCTTCAGGATGCCGTTGGCGTCGATGTCGAAGCGCACCTGGATGCGGGCGTTGAAGCGCTCGTAGCCCCGCAGGTTGGCCAGCAGCACCTCGCCCAGGCGGGTGTTCTCGGAGGCCACCGGGTTGTCGCCCTGCAGGATGATGATGCGCGCCCGCGTCTGCTGGTCGCGGTGGGTGGTGAACACGTGCGTCTGGCTGGTGGGCACCTTGGTGTTGCGCCCGATGATGGAGTACATGCGGTTGCCGGCGATGTTGATGCCCAGCGTGATGGGGGTGACGTCCAGCAGCAGCGCCCCGCTGCCCTGGCGCAGCATGGCGCCCTCGCGCGCCGCGCCCTCGGCCACGGCCGTGTCCGGGTCGACGCCGGGCTCGGGCTCGCGGTCGAAGAAGCCGATCACCGCGCGGCGGATGAGCGGCATGCGGGTCTGGCCCCCCACCAGCAGCAGCTTGTGCAGCCGCTCCCGGGTGAGGCCGGCCGCCTTGAGGGTGCGATCGCAGATGGCCAGCGAGCGGTCGATCAGCGGCTGGGCCAGGGCCTCCAGGCGGGCCTGGGTGAGCTCGGCCGCCAGCGCGTGCTCCTCGACCAGCCGCGACAGGAACACCGAGCAGGAGGGGTTGTGGCTCAGCTCCTTCTTGGCCTTCTCGGCCGCGTCCCGCAGCCGGTACCAGGCCAGGGGGAAGTGGCGCAGCTTCACCCCGGTGTCGGCCTCGAAGCAGCGGGCCAGCTCGTCACACAGCAGCCCGTCGATGTCGTCGCCGCCCAGGAAGGTGTCGCCGTCGGTGGCCAGCACCTCGTAGACCTTGCCGGCGATGCGGATGACGGAGATGTCGAAGGTGCCCCCGCCGAAGTCGTACACGGCCACGATCTGCTCGGTGGGCGAGCCGCCCGGCAGGCTCAGGGCCGCGGCGGTCGGCTCGTTGAGCAGCCTGAGCACCTTGAGCCCGGCCTCGGCCGCGGCCCGCTGCGTGCCCTCGCGTTGGGAGTGGTTGAAGTAGGCGGGCACGGTGACCACGGCGTCCTCGATCGCCACGCCCACCTGGCGCACGAAGGAATCCCTCAGCTCCCTGAGCACCAGGCCCGAGACCTGCTCGGGGGTGTAGGGCCGCTCGCCCAGCAGGATGTGCACCCCGCCGCCCGAGGGGTTCTCCTGGATGCGGTAGGGGTAGAACTGGCGGGCGCGCTGGACCACGTCGTCGCGGTACCAGCGGCCGATCAGGCGCTTCACCGCGTAGACCGTGCGGCCCGGCATGGCCGCGCCCAGCGCCAGCGCCTCGCGGCCGATCCACAGCCGGTCGCCCTCGCCGAGGGTGACCGCGGAGGGGAACAGCACCTGCCCGTGGGCGTCCTGGAGCAGCTGCACGCGGCCGCCGATCACGCTGGCCACCACGGAGTTGGTGGTGCCGAGATCGATGCCGAGCACCGGGCGCTGGTTGGTGTCCTGCGGGCTCATGCTCCAAGCTCCTGGTAGGCCTTGGTCAGGCGGCGGAAGAGCTCCTCGAGCACCTGGCGCTCGGCCGCGCTGAGCTTGCCGTAGTGGCGGTCGGGGTGGAAGCGATCGACCAGCGCGAAGTAGGCCGCGCGCACCTGGGCGGCCTGCGGCTGCTCGGGCAGCCCGAGCAGCTTGGCGGCCGTCTGGCCGCGGGCCAGGACGGCCCGGGCGGCCCCGACCACGTCGCTGACCGCGGGCTGGGCCTCGTCCGGCTGGTGAGCGCTGATGAACTTGGACAGCAGCGGCTTGAGCCGCTCGAGCGGCAGGGTGAACTCCAGCCCCACGCCGAAGCGCTGGGTCCCGGTGATCGGATCGGGGCTGGGGGCCTTGCCGCAGTGCGCCACCCGGGCCTCCAGGCTCAGGCGCTCGCCGGTGACCGGGTGGATGAGCGTCACCACGGTGCTGGCCAGCTTCGCGAGCTGCCGGTCCGTGTACACGAACATGCCGCCGAAGGAGATGTTGTGGGTGAACTCCTTGATCAGGCTGGTCAGGTTGTCGAAGGCCACCGGGATGGACTGCTCGTGGCGCTCGAGCTGGCGGCGCTCGTCGCCCTGCGGCTCGGCGGCGGGGGAGGGCGCGCGGGCCGGGGCCGCCGCGCGGACCGGGAGCGCCATGCGGGCCGGGGCCGCCGCGACCGGCGCGGGCGCGGCCGGGGCGGGCGCCGCGGCGGGGACGGCGGACGGCGTCGACTCCGGGTCCTGCGCCAGGGTCGGCAGGCTCAGCCAGCCTCGCGACTCGCCCTCGCCGCGGGTGGGCGGTACGGGGCCCTTCTCCGGTATCCACTGGTGCAGGGTCGGCTCGCTCACCGGTGGGGACCAGTCCTCGCCGGCGACCCGCAGACCCATCGGCGGCGGAGCCGACGCCGGCGGCGCGCCCGGGGAGCCCGTCCGCAGCAGCAGGTCGAGCCGCTCCAGGGTCTCGGGTGGGAGCGCCGCGAACACGAAGGCGAACCCCTCCGGGCGGACGTCCACCACCTCGCCGGGGAGCGCCAGGGCCTGGTCGCCGCCCGCCAGCACCAGCACCAGGCGGCCGGGCTCGGCCGGACCCATCACGAACGCCCCGCAGGTGTCGAGGTTTCTCACCTCGCCTGCCCGATCGCTCCCCGCGAGGCGGTAGGTCGCCTTCATGGTCACCATTGAATGGGAACGATGGTCGTTTGTCAATTCGCCGTCCCGCGCCCTTGCGTGGGCCGCGGGCGGCGGGGTAGACTGCCTCACCGCCGGGCGAGATCGGCGGCTGGGTGGCGAGGGCGCATGACACCGTTCGAAGGTTTCGCGAGCAGCGATTTCGACGCGTTCGAGGAGCGCAAGTGGGCCTCCCACGCCTTCAACCGGGAGCGCCTGGAGGCCAAGCTCAAGCTGGGCTCCCTGGGCAAGGCCCTGGAGGCCGGCCTGGGCCAGGAGCTGGCCGGGCTGGAGATGGGCGTGACCGACGAGCGTCCCTCGGTCTTCAACCAGCAGCGCGTCTCTCACCTGTGCCTGTACTTCCAGCGCGACGCCGGCGACCGCGCGGCGCTGGACGCCATCCTGGATCGCTCCCGGAGCATCGCCCAGAACGTGCTGGATCCGGCCCCGCACCACAGGCACGTGTCGGTGGGCATGCGCCTGCACCGGGAGGGGCTGACGGCCGGGCTGTGGCTGCACCGCGATGCCTGGGTGGACTGGAAGAACGCCGTCGAGCGCTGCAAGAAGTACGGCGAGACGGAGCGGCTGGGGAGCCTGCTGCAGGGGCTGCCCGCGGGTGTGTGCGTGGGGCAGGGCGAGGATCTGCCGCCGGACGCCCCGGCCGCCCAGGGCGCCGCGGTGGAGGCGCTGGTGGCCGGGCTGGGCGAGGCCCAGCCCTTCACCGTGATCGGGCAGGTGCTCCCGCGGGCCGAGCCCGCCCTGGCCGGTCCCGGGCTGGTGGACAGGCTGCTCGGGCTGCTGCGCCCGCTCCTGCCGGTGCTGCGCTTCATCGCCTGGAGCGGGCAGAACGATCACCACCAGGTCAAGGCGGTCATCCAGGTCCACAAGGACAAGGTCGAGAAGCAGTTCCGCGAGATCCGCCCCGGTGACGGGGTGCGCATCGCCCGCGGGTTGGCCGCTGGCCGGCTGGGGGTGGTGGAGAGCCTCGGGCACAAGGGCACGGTCAAGGTCCGTATGGGGCCGGTGCTGCTGTCGCTCAGGCTCGAGGATCTGGCCCCGACCTGAGGCCGGGCCGCAACCGGAGGTCTTTGCCTTGCTCCGCCGCGCGCTGTGCCTCGGTTGCCTCCTCGCCGCGGGCCTGGCCTGGGCGCCCTCCTGGGCCCAGGCTCCGGCCGCGGCCCAGGCTCCGCCCGCGGCCCAGGCTCCGCCCGCCGCCGGCCCGCGCTCCCTGGCCATCTGGCGCCTGAAACCGCTGGGCATGGACGCGCCCACCGCCGAGCGCCTGGAGGCGCTGCTGCGGGCCGAGGCCGGCCGCCTGTCCGGGTTCAGGTTGCAGGCGCGCGAGGAGACCGAGCGGCTGCTGGCCGGCCAGGGCGAGCTGGCCGCCTGCGGCGGCGAGACCCAGTGCCTGTGCGCCATCGGCGCGGCCCTGGGGGTGGAGCTGCTGGTGACCGGGCTGCTGGGCGAGCTGGGCGACGACTACACCTTCGACCTGAAGCTGGTGTCGGTGCAGCCGTGCCAGGAGCGCAGCCGCATCAACGAGGCCTTGTCGGGCCGGGAGGACCTGCTGATCGGGGCCATCCGCCAGGCGCTGTACAAGCTGGCGGCGCCCGACCGCCTGATCGGCTCCCTGCGGGTCGAGGTGCCGGTGGAGGGCGCCGAGGTCTACCTGGACGGCAAGCTGGCCGGGCGCTCGCCGCTGGGCGAGCCCATCGGCGGGCTGCGGCCGGGCCTGCACCGGCTGCGCATCTCCAAGCCAGGGCTGTCCGAGTTCCAGGAGGACGTCCCGGTGCGGTTCCAGCAGATCACCCGGGTGAAGGTGGATCTGATCTCCTCGGCCCTGACGGGCCTGACCTACGAGAAGGAGGCGGCCGCCCAGGCCGAGGAGGCGGCCCGGCCCGCGCCGGCGCCGGCGCCTCCACCCGATCGGAGCCTGTGGGTGGCCGGGTGGTCGCTGACCGGGGTCGGGCTGGCCGTGGGCGCCGTGGCCGGGGTGCTGGCCTGGCGCGTGTGGGTGCTCGAGGACGAGCTCGAGGCCGCCGCCGGGGGCGAGCCGCCCTACCTGCAGGCCAGCCATCAGGACCTGTACGAGCGCGGCCAGAAGTTCGCCCTGGCCGCCGACATCGGCTTCGGGGTGGGCGGCGCGGCCGTGCTGACCGGCGTGGTGCTGCTCATCGTGGACGCCGCGCGGGGCCCGGAGCCGGCCGGCGCCGCGGACGGCCAGGCGCCCCAGGTGCGCCTGCTGCCCGCCGGACCGGGCCTGGCGCTGGGGGTGGAGTTCTAGCGCCGCCGGGGATCTAGAGGCGGAAGCCGTCCATGGCCTTCTGCACCCTCTCCTTGAGATCCTTCAGATCGCGGAAGGCGGGGATGTGGGCCACCCGGACCAGCTCCTGCACGCGGTCCAGCTTCCACTCGTTCATCGCCAGCAGGATGTGCAGATCGCGGTAGGTCCTGGCCAGCTTGGTCACGTAGATGCGGATCTCCTCGCGCTCGTCGCGCGACAGCGCCACGAAGCGCAGGCCGAGCTGGGCCGAGCGGCGCTCCCCCACGGCCGGGCGGGACCACATCCGCTCGCACATGGCGGTGATGCGGCGGGCCGAGCCGGGCAGGCTGAAGGTCACCGTGACCACCCCCGCCTCGGGCACCTGCTCCAGCCACAGGGACATGCCGCCGATGCCCACCTCGATGCCGCGGCCCTTGAGCTGCGCGCCGCCGGCCTGGACGTCGATCGGCCGGTTGAGCGGCGCCCGCGGGGCCTTGCGGCGCTTCTTGAGGGTGAAGGCCATGGGCAGGATCCCTAGCACGCGCCGGCCCGGCGATCAACGCGCGTCTGCCGCCGGCCCCCTTGCGTGGGCTCCCGCGGGCGAGGGATGCTCGAGCCCGGGAGGCCCTGGCCATGAGCGATCCGATCCCCCCGCCCGGCTCGCCGGGACGCCTGGAGCGGCTGGCGGTGCGCTTCACCGCCTGGAGCGAACGCTGGATCCCGGACGCCTTCGTGTTCGCCCTGGTGGCCACCCTGCTGGTGCTCGCCGCGGGGCTGCTGGCCACCCCGGCTGGCCCGCTGGAGCTGGTGCGGAGCTGGGGCAAGGGGTTCTGGGAGCTCATCCCCTTCACCCTGCAGATGGCGCTGGTGATCATCACGGGCTACGTGCTGGCCTCCTCGCGGCCGGTGCTGCGCGCGATCACCTGGCTGGCCGGGCGGCCGCGCACCGATCGCGGGGCCGCCGTCCTGGTGGCGCTGTTCGCCATGCTCACCTCCTGGCTCAACTGGGGCTTCTCGCTGATCTTCAGCGCCATCCTGGCGCGCGAGGTGGCCCGCCGCCGCCCGGGCTGCGACTACCGCGTGCTCGCGGCCGCCTCCTTCCTGGGCCTGGGCAGCGTGTGGGCCCAGGGCCTGTCGGGCTCGGCCGCGCTGCAGATGACCACCCCGGGCGCGTTGCAGCCGGCCATCCGCGAGGTGATCGCCCACGGCGGCCTGGTCCCCGGCGGGCTGGTGCCGCTCAGGCACACCATCTTCCTGTGGCAGAGCCTGGTCTCGGTGCTGGTGGAGATCGCGGTGGTGCTGCTGGTGATCTGGCTGGTGACCCCGGTCGGGCCGCGGGCGCGCACGGCGGCCCAGCTCGGGGTGCGGCTCGACCCGCCGGCCGCGGGCGACGGGCCGCCGCGCCCGCGCGCGCCGGGCGAGTGGCTGGAGCACAGCCCGCTGCTGACGGCGCTGGTGGTGCTCGTGGGCGGACTCTACCTGGCCGATCGCTTCGCCACGGCCGCCGACCCGCTGCTGGCCATCGATCTGAACACGATCAACCTGGCCTTCCTGCTGCTGGGCTTCGCCCTGCACGGCACCCCGGCCCGACTGATGCGCGCCTTCCGCGAGGCCACCCCGGCCGTGTGGGGGGTGATCCTGCAGTTCCCCTTCTACGCCGGCATCGCCGGGGTGATCGTGTACACGGGGCTGAACGAGCGCATCGCCGCCTTCTTCGTGTCCATCTCCAGCCCGGAGAGCTTCCCCGCGCTGATCGCCATGTACTCCACCGGCCTGGGCGTGTTCGTGCCGTCCGGCGGCTCCAAGTGGGTGATCGAGGCGCCCTACGTGATGGCCGCGGCGCACGACCTGCGGGTGCACCTGGGCTGGATGGTGGCGGTCTACGACCTGGGGGAGGCGCTCGCCAACCTGGTGCAGCCCTTCTGGATGCTGCCCACGCTGGCCCTGCTCGGGCTGCGCGCCCGGGACGTGATGGGCTTCACCCTGCTGGTCTTCCTGGTGCTCACCCCGGTGGTGCTGCTGCTGGTCACCCTGCTCGGGCTGACGCTCGCCTACCCGCTGTGACTCAGCCGCGCAGGCCGAGCACACCCCGGCGCACGAGCTCCCGCACGGCCCGCAGCGCGTCCAGCTCCCGCAGGGGGCTGACCTGGAGGATGGCCTTCAGCGTGCGCCGTCCGTCCACCCGCTCGAGCAGGTAGCGCTCGGCCGGCGTCCAGCGGGCGGCCGGCTCCTGGCGATCCAGGGCCTGCGGCACGGGGGTGCAGCGCTCGGGCCGGAGCTCGGCCCGCAGCGCCGCCAGGAGCCCGCGCTCGGCCGTCTCCAGGGCGGTGGCCAGGGTCGGGTCGTGGGCGTTCCGGGCCGCGGCGGTCTCCAGCAGGCGCACCGCGCCCTCGAAGTCGCGCCGCCCCATGGCCGCCTCGGCCTGGGCCATGGCGGCGTCCTCGGGGCTGGCCTCCTCGACGGGCTCGACCACCACGTCGGTCAGCTCCACCTCGAGCATGGGCAGCTCGGTGGCCGCCGCGGCCGGCGCCAGGACCTCCAGCAGGCCGCGCTCCAGCAGCTCGTGCAGCGTGCGCAGCACCGGGAAGTCGAGCGAGTGGAAGCGCAGGATGATGTCCTCGGCGCGGAGGCCCTGGCGGGCCATCTCCAGCAAGATGCCGGCCGTGGAGGTGGGCGACACCTGCCGGCTGGCCGGGACGTCGAGCGCCCGGAAGCCGCAGGCGTTGGAGGGGATGCGCAGGCGGATCAGGGCGTGCTGCTCCCGCCGCTGGATGCCCTCGGCCACGAGCGCGGGCAGCTCGAGGGCCACGTGCACCACCGAGGTCTCCTCGGGCAGCAGGCCGTCGTGGAACTCGAAGGCGCCCGCGTCCCACAGGAAGGCGTCCAGGATCGACTCGCGGATCTTCAGCTCCAGCACCCGCAGCACCTGCTCCTCGGTCAGCAGCCCGGTCATCACCAGGATCTTGCCCAGCAGCACCTTGGTCTGCTGCTGCGTCTCGAAGGCCTTCTGCAGCTGGTCCTCGTCGATCAGCCCCAGGTTGATGAGGAACTGGCCGAAGTACTCGCGCGGATCGGTGGAGGCGGCGTTGATCACCCGGCCCTGGTCCACGTGCAGCGTCTTCACCCGACCGCGGGACTTGAGCTGCAGCACCCCGGTGCGCTGACGCTGGACGAACCAGTGCATCAGCTCGGTCACCGGCATGCTGTCCAGGGTGCCTTGGAGTCCCATCCCGCCCCTCCGCGAGGTCAGCCCTTGCGCGCCTCGCCTCGCAGCCGCGCCACCTGGCGGTAGATGGCCTCGTACCGCCGGGCGGGCAGCTCCCAGGAGAAGTCCTGGCGCATACCGCGCTCCACCAGCCGCGCCCAGCCCTGGGGCTCGCGGAACGCCCCGAGCGCGTGCTCGAGCGCGGCCCGCAGCCCGGCCGGATCCACCGGGCGAACCTTGAAGCCGGTGCCCTGCTCCCCGTCCTCGACCACGTCGTCCAGGCCCCCGTCGGCCCGCGCCACGGGCGCCGTGCCGTAGCGCAGCGCGCGCATGGCGACCTGGCCGGAGGGGTCGCGGGGCGAGAGCAGCAGCAGCAGGTCGGCGCCGGCCAGCACCCTGCGCCGCTGACCCTCCTCCTGGCCCGGCTGGGGGGGCAGGAGCGCCAGGCGGTGCGGGTAGCGCTCGTGCAGGGCCTGGAGCGCGCCCAGGCTGGCGGGCTCGCCCGGGCCGTGCAGCACGAACTGGCAGTCGAGCTTGAGCAGCTCCTCCGCCGCCGCGAGGAAGATCTCCAGCCCGCCGGCCGGGCCGAGCTCGCCCAGGAAGGCGGCCAGCGGCGCCAGGTGGCCGGCCGGCAGGCCGCACTCCTCCTGCAGGGCCGCCTTGCAGGCCCGCTTGCCCGAGGGGTCGGCCGCGCTGTAGCGCGCGGGCAGGGTGGGGTCCGTGGACGGCTCGCCGCAGTCGTCGGGCAGCCCGTTCCAGACGGCGGTCAGGTGGCTGGCGCGCTCCTTGAGCAGCTCGTCCAGCCCGTGGCCGCGCTCGGAGGTCTGGTCGGCCCTGGAGCCGCTCAGGCTGACGGTGGTCAGGTGGTCGGCGTACAGCAACCCGGCCTTGAGGAAGCTGACCTGGCCGGACAGCTCGAGCGACGAGGGGGTGAACATCGACCAGGGCAACCCGAGCGTCATCATGGCCTCGGGCGGGAAGACGCCCTGGCGCTCCAGCCGCTGGAAGGTGAACACGGTGCCGCAGGCGTTCAGCTCCGGGCGCTCGCGGTACTCGGCCTCGAGCAGGGCCGGGATGGGCCCCGCCGGCCAGTCGAACGCGTGGATCACGTCCGGGCGCAGCCCCATGGGGTGGCAGGACTCCAGCACCCCGCGGCAGAAGAAGGCGAAGCGCTCGTCGTTGTCGGGGAAGTCGGCCCCGGCCTGGCCGAGCGTCCCGGGGCGCTCGAAGTAGCCGGGCTGGTCGATGAACAGCACCGGCACGCCGGACGGGGCGACGCCCTCGAGCGCGCCGCCCTGGACCTGGCGTCCCTTGATCTGCAGGGCCAGGCGGAAGCGCTTGCGGCGCAGATCGTGGCCGGCCACGTCGATGTGGGCGTAGCGCGGCACGACCAGCATCACCTCGTGCCCGCGCCGGGCCATGGCCGCGGGCAGGGCCGCGGCGGCCTCCGACAGATCGCCTCCGCGGGCGTAGGGCGCCGCCTCGGCCGCGACGTACACGATCCTCACGCGTCGGCTCCCGCGCCCGCTGGCCCGGCCACCGGCACCAGGGCGTCCTGGTCCAGCGCCTGCAGCTCGAGCCGCAGCGAGAGCTCCAGCTCCTCGCCCGGCCCGAGCGCGAGCTCGAAGCGCGGGGCCAGCGCCACGCCCTGCAGGATGCGGACCAGCCCGGACTCGGTGCGGGTCAGGCTCTCGACCGGGTGGCGCCACAGGCTGGCCGCCGGGGAGCACTCCAGCCGCACGCGCAGCCGCCGGTGCTGGTCGACCAGCGCGATCCAGCGGGTCCCCTGCACCTCCCCCGCGGTGGCCGCCCGCGGGCCCGGGCCGACCACCCCGTCGTACTCCCAGCTGCAGGCCTCGGGCGTGGACAGCCCGAGGTTGAGCTCGGGGCAGAACACGAACGCCAGCGGCTCCGGGCCAGGGTTGCGCAGCGTGTAGCCGACGCGCACCTCGGCCCGATCGACCGGGATGGCGTAGCGCTTGACGATCTCGAGCGGCAGGCTCCGGCCGTCGCGGGTGAGCCGGCCCGCGCGCGCGAGCTCGGCCTTGAAGTCGCAGTCACCCTCCTCGTCGATGCCCATGCGCACGACCTGGTAGGCCCCCGCGACGAAGTCGCCCTCCTCCTGGTAGCTGCCCCGCTGCAGCCCCTCGAGCTGGGTGGCGGGGGCCGGGAAGCGGTCCATGAAGCCGCGCCGCGGGAAGGCGTCCTCGCCGAGCTGGCCGACCAGGGTGGCCTCGTCGGAGGCCGCCGGCTCCGGGCCGGCGCCGGCCGGGGCGGGCTCGGCCCGGTGGTAGGTCTCGGGCCGGCGGGTGAGCACGTCCAGCAGGTTCGAGAGCGAGGCGCGGTGGTCGAGCTCGGTCAGGCTGCCGCCGTGCTGGGGGGCCAGGTAGGCGTTGAGCTCGGCGCTCTCCACCAGGGCCTCGTCGGACCGATCAGCGTCGAGGTCGAGCTGATCGAAGGCGATCCAGGCGCCGTCGCCCTGGGACATGCGGTCGAGGGCGCACTCGGCCTCCAGCAGGTCGCGGTAGGCGGCCTGGCGCAGGTGGGGCAGGTACACCCCGCCGAACAGCCCGTGCCAGGTGGCGTCGTGACCCTGGGCGCGGTACAGGCCCAGCCGGGCCTGCTCGTGGTCCTCGCTCCACTCGGCCGCCTCGCGGCGGGCGGTGGCCAGCTTGCGGCTGACCACCAGCATCTTCTGCCGCAGCCGGTCGGCCGCGTCGTACTTGGCGGCGAAGCCGGCGAAACCGCCCGGCCGCAGGAAGACGTCCAGCTCGTCCTCCAGGCCGGCCTCGCCGGCGCGCTGCTTGAGGCGCGCCAGGCGCAGGGCCGCCTCGCACGGCAGGGACCAGGCCCCCAGCTCCGGGTAGGCGCCCGCGGGCGGGTAGATCCGGCCACGCGGGGGCTCGGCGTCGAGCGCCTCTCCGGGCGCGGCGGTCTCCAGCCAGCCCGCGTTCTCCTCCAGGGCCGCCAGGAAGTCCTCCAGCCAGCCCTGCTGGTGCACCCAGGCGTGGGTGCCGGGCCACAGGCCGAGCTTCTCCCCATCGTCGGCGTAGGTCAGGCTGGGCACGCCGCGTCCCTCGAGCGCGCGCAGGCCCGACAGCACCTCGGCCACCGGGCGGAAGGGGATCTGGTAGCGCAGCGCCCGGTCCGCGGGGAAGATCGCCAGGGGCTTGCCGGCGTGCTCGGTGGTGTAGTAGCCGCTGAGGCGCTCGCCCGCCAGGCCGGCCGGCCGCAGCGTCTCCTCGTCGAGCAGCGTGTACTGGAGCCCGGCCAGGCCGAGCAGCCGGCCGGCGCCCGGCTCCCAGGCCCGCTCGGCCAGCCAGCCACCCCGCGGGGTCACCCCGAAGCGGTCCTGGAGGTAGTCCTGCATCAGCTCGAGCTGGCCCAGCGCGTCCCCGTCCGGGATGGCGGTCAGCACGGGCTCGTAGAACCCGCCGCCCAGGAGCTCGACCTGCCTGCGCTCGACCAGGCGGGCGAGCTCGGTCAGCAGCTCGGGCCGGTTCTGCTCGAGCCACTCCAGCAGGCAGCCGGAGAGGTGCAGCCCCAGGTGGACCCCGGGGTGCCGCTCCAGGGCCCGGATGAAGGGCGCGTAGCACTGGTCGTGGGCCTGGACGAAGACCGGCTCGAGGTTGCCCGCGGGTTGGTGGCAGTGGATGGCAATGATCAACCTGGTTTTGCTCACGTTTCGCCTCCGGAGCCCTACCGCGCCCGCATCGTATCGAGATGGCACGTCGGATGCAAGGCCCGCCTGCGGGCCAGGCGCGGCCTCGCCTCACGGGGCTTCGAGGGGCTGGGAGGCGTCGAAGGCGAGGCGCTCCAGCCAGTCCAGCGCCAGGGCGAGATCTCCTGGAAATCTGGGGAACTGCATGAGCGTCAGGGCGGCCGTGGCGACCGCCGCCGGGCCACCTCCGTCCCCGTTTCCGGTCCGGTAGGCGGCCTGGATCACGAGGCGCAGATCCTCGGCCAGGAGCGCGGGGTGGAGCAGCCCCTCGTCGAGCGCGCGGCGCAGGCAGGGCAGCGCCCGGGCGGGCTCGCCCAGGTTCCACAGGGCGCGCCCCAGCAGGTACCAGGCCGCGCCCCAGGCGGGCTGTTCGAGGGTGGCCTGGCGCAGCTCGAGCAGCGCCAGCGCGTCGGTCTTGCCGCGGGCGAGGAAGGCGAGCACCCGCTGCCCGGCCAGCCCCCGCTCCAGGGCCTCGAGCCTGATGGCGCTCGCCCGCACTGCCTCCTCGGCCGTGGCCGGGTTCGAGAGCACGGCCTGCAGCCGGTCGCGGGCCTGCGCCGGCAGGCCCAGCTCCAGCTCCAGCTCGGCCAGCCGGACCGTCAGCCGGGTCCGGTCGGCCTCCAGGAGATCGGCCCGCGCGAGCAGCGCCAGGGCCAGCGCGCGGGCCTCGGCCGGGGCCCCTGCGCCGGCGCGGGCCTCGAGCTGGAGCTCCAGCGCCTGCGGGTCGCCCGGCAGGTGGCCGAGGAGCTCCTCGGCCAGCGCCCCGGCCCGGGCCGGATCCCTGGCGAGCGCCCGCCCGGCCGCGGCGCGCAGGCCCGCCACCTCGTGGGCGCAGGCCCGCTGGAACACGCTGCCCTGGGCGAAGCGGGCGCGGGCGGACTCCAGCGCCGCGGGCGGCACCGGCAGCGCGTCCAGGTGGGCCTCCCAGCCCTGGATCAGCCCGTCGAGGGTGCCGGGGTAGGCGCCCTCCAGGCTGCCCTGGGCGTAGGCCTGGCGGAGCGCCGCGGGCCCGTGCCGCTCGAGCAGGTAGCGCACGAACGAGCCGGCCAGGGTGTAGGAGCGGTTGGCCGCCGCGCTCCAGAAGCCCACCGGGCCGAAGAGCGCCCGCACGTCGGGCGCCTTGCCCAGCCTCCGCATGGCCGCGCTCCAGGTGTGCGGATCGAGCGCGCCCACGGGCCAGTCGAGCGCCACCGCGATGCCCTCGGTGAGCCCCGGGTTCACCCACAGCGCCCCGCGGGCCGAGGCGCGGATGGGCCAGGAGCCGAAGGCCGCCGCCACCGCGTGCACCAACTCGTGCTTGAGGGTGGGGTGGGGGAAGTCGGCCGCGTTGAGCACCAGGAGGTTCAGCCACGGCTTCACGTACTGGGTGTGGCCCGCGCCGGTCCAGCGCCGCTTGGTCTGCGCGTCCGGGAACAGGTACACCGTGAGGGGCGGCAGCTCCACCGGCCCGAGCGCGGCCAGGAGCTGGTGCAGGCGGAACTCGCAGTCCCGGGCCAGCAGCCGCGCCCGCTCCGGCTCGAGCCCGACCGCGTGGCGCAGCCTGAAGTGCGCCGTGCGCAGCTCCTCCGGCAGCGCCCGCTCCACGGCCGCGGTCGAGCGGCCGAAGCCGAGCCCGTCCGCCTCGCGCCCGAGCCCGAACGCCAGCGCGAGCAGCGCCGCCCCGGCCAGGAAGGCCCGCTGGGGGTGGAGCCCGCGCAGGCCCGCCACGACCGCCAGCGGCCCGAGCGCCCAGGCGAGATCGTGGAGCCTGCTCCAGGCGAGCGCCCAGCCCGGGCGCACCACCTCCTCGTACACCGGCCCGGCCACCCAGCCGACGAGCGGGTTCCAGCTGTCCACCTCGGGCCCGGTCCACACCCGCCAGACGGCCAGCCCGGCCAGCCCGAGCCACACTCCGGCGTAGGCGAGCCCGCCCAGCCAGCGGCGGCGGATGCACAGCCCGAGCGCGAGCCCCCAGGCGGCCGCGGCCGCGCCGCCGGCGAAGGGCAGCAGCAGGACGAACAGCCAGCCGTCCAGCCAGTTGCAGTTGGGCACCCGCAGCGCGTTCAGCGAGATGAGCGCGAGCGGGGCGGCCAGGCTCAGCCCCAGCCAGGCGAGCGCGCGCAGGTAGACGGGCAGGACGGCCACCCGCGCCCACTCGCCCCGCGCCCGCCGGCCGAGCGCCAGCGCCACCGGGCCCGCGGTCAGGGAGGCCAGCAGCGCCAGCGCGGCCGCGAACTCGTAGCCCAGCAGGTCGAAGAGCGGCACGAAGCACAGCGCCCCGCCCGCGGCCGCCTGCAGGCCGAGCGCCACCCAGGCCGAGGGCGGCGGCGGTCCCAGCCATGCGAGCGCGCGCCTCATGGACCACGGCTAGCACAGGCCCGCGCGGCAGGCAACGCGACCGTACGCTTGACCGCACCGCGAGGCCTGGGCTAGCATGCCGACAGATCGCGCTATTTCGCGTCCGGATGCGAGGGACCCCGATGAACGAAGCGACCGGCGCCGAGCGGCGCCAACACGCGCGCGCCCCGATCGAGCTGAAGGTGGAGTACAAGAAGCTCAACACCTTCTTCGCCGACTACACCAAGAACATCTCCAAGGGCGGCACCTTCATCAAGACCGATCGCCCGCTGCCGGTGGGCACCGAGTTCCTGTTCCGCCTGTTCATCCCCAAGCTGGGGGCGCCGGTCGAGATCCACGGCACCGTGCAGTGGCTGAACGAGGAGGGGAACGTCACCCACCCCGAGGTCGCCGACATGGGCATGGGCATCCGCTTCGTGTTCAACGACGACCAGCAGAAGGCCGGCTTCCACAAGCTGGTCGAGGGCATGATGCGCGAGTCGCTGGGGGACCTGCTGTACGAGAAGCTGATGACCCGTTGAGGGGTCGCTCCGCCGAGGTCGAACAGTGGGGTGGAATTCGCGGTGACCGCAGGCTCGGGGTGCGCGGATGAGGGCGTCCGGCTGTCTGGCTGGGATGGCGCTGGCGCTGAGCGGACTCTGCCTGCTGTCCACTTGTGCGCGTGACACGCATCCTGCGGGTCCGGCATCGATTGAGCCATTCTTCGAGCTGACCGCGAAACGCATGGGCCCGGCCTACGACGCAGGGGTGAGCCTGCTCGTCAGGCAGGGCGAGGCGTTGAGGCCGCTCCTCTCCCGCAAGGCGAAGAGCGAACGGCTCGGCGAGCGGGTGCTGGCGCTGGACCTCCTGGCGCAGCTCGATCACCCCGATCGGGTTCCGCTGTGGCGGCAGGTGCTCGAGCCCGGCGCCGAGGTGAGCCCACTCCCTGGCCGGCGCGCCAGGGTGGTGGTCAGGTCGTCACCCTGTCGCGTCGAAGCCCAGATCTGCCAGACCGAGGTGTGGCTGGAGTCGTCTCGCGACCTGGTCTCCTGTCCGGAGTTCCTGTTCATCGGGGAGCTCGACCGGGCAGCAGCAGGCTTTCTCGAGGGAAGACTTCGAGGTGAGGGCGGTGGTCACTGGCGCGCGTCGAGATACCCCGCCCCCGTGCGTGCGCTCGGACTGGTCGGCTCGCCCGAGCACGTCCCGTCCATCCTGAGGAGTGCGTCGGCTTCAGACACCGCGGATCACATCGCTACCATGGCAGACGCATGTGCCTCCCTGGGGCCCGATGTGGTCCCACTACTCGTCGGAGCCCTGCACTCGGTAGTCGCTCCCGAAGACCTGCTCCTCTCCGGGGTGGGGGTCGAGAGACGGTCGAAGAGCAATCATAGACGGATGGTGGCCGCATGTGCCCTAGGGCGGCTGCGGGAGCCCAGCGCCACGTTCCCGCTGCTCTGGGCGCTAGCCTGGTCGGGCGAAGTGGCTGTCCAGCTTGCCTCCGCCGAGGCGCTGCTGGTGCTCCACGGCCGAGCGGCGCTGCGCCTGGCAGTCTCGCTCTTCGTCGCCCACGGGTCCAGGGTGGACGAGCCGGCCATCTACGAGTCGCTGGATACCCTCTGGCGCGGCATCCTGGCCCTTGGACGCGACGAGGTGGCGGCGCGGAGAGACGATGCAGCGACCGGAGGCCGGGTTCTTGAGCGGATTCTCCTGGAGGATGTGCTCGCTGGATTCGACCAACCCGAGCCCCAGGACAACGGCCTGGGGTGGAGGGTGTTTGGCGGTTCGTCACCTGAGAGGATCATGTTCGGTGCAGCCGTCCTTGGACGAGGTGACGCAGCTCTGCTGGCTGCCGGAATGCCAGAGAACCCCCTTGTGGGCGTTGCGCTGGCGAGGTACCTCGCGCTCCGCTGGCGAGATTCGCCGAGTTCGGGCCTCGACGGTGGCCGCTGGGTGGTCGCGTTCGAGCTGGCGCGCAGGGAGCCGGAGATGGCCTATGGGCTCTTCTTGCGCCTGCTGGAGCGGCAGGGTCTTCCCGAGCCTGACTTCGGCATCCTCGAGGCCTTGCTCTCGACCCATGACCGAGACCTCCCGAATGCCCTGAGGATCCTCGCCGATCCACCGCGGAGACGGGTGCATGTTTACCAGGCAATTCGTCCGCAGGTGCTGGCCCTGCAGGGCCACCCGAGGACGGCGCTCCTGGCTTCTCTCACCCTCGAGGGCTCCCCGGTGAAGCTCGATGCCGCCAAGCTCCTTGCGGGGCTCGGTGATGTGAGAGCGATCCCTGCCCTGTTCGATGCTGCTCTGCACGCCAAGGGCGAGAACCACGAGAGGCTCAGGGATCTCATGGTGTCCCTGGGCTCTGCGGCGCTGCCCATTCTCGATGCCATGCGTCGCGGGGGGGAGCTGGAGAGGGTCCTCGCGGACGATATCGCGCTCCGCATCCGGCGACCTTTGCTCGCCACTGGCTTGCTGCGAGAGGTCATGGCGCGGTTCGACCGTCGCGCCTCGAGGTTCTCGGGAAAGAAGAACCGGAACTGTGAACCTCTGACCTCAGAAGATGCGAGGGCGCTCGAAGAGGTGAGACCCCTGCTCGAGGCTGGCATCGCCTTCCAGCCCGCGTCGATGCAGTCCAGGCAAGCATCCGCAGTGGCTGCCATCCTGGCGCTCCGCGACCACCGATCGATGGCTGCGCTGGCCTGGAGAACCGCGCATTCCCCTGGATGGCTCGACACGATGGACTTGGCCTGCTTCTTCGAGCCAGATGCGTACAGGCACCCTCAAACGGCCATCGAGTCTCTGGATAGGCTGACCCGGCATCCCTTGCAGCCGAACGAGCTCCCCAAGGGCATGCTCGATGCGGTGGCGAGGAGGTTCCGCGCCCTGCTCGGGGATCGACGGGAGATAGAGTATTTGCTTGGGAAGATCCGCTCCGCGACGGGTGAGGTTTCTTTCAGGTACGAGGACCACGTCTTCGGCGCCAAGGATCAGGAGATAGTCGCCCGTACTTGCGAGGAGGATCTCATCGTCCCATTGCTCCGGATTCGTGCCGCCACCGCAAGAGACGGCGTTCGAGTGGAAGAGCTGCCCTGGCCGGCCGTCGATGGCCCGTGCGGTGATGAACTCCTCCTCGCTGCCTGTGCGCGCCTCGGTTCCGAGTGCTTCGTCGGTCTCCACGGCGTCACGGGACCTCGCGTCTCGGTGCGCTGGTCTGCGGATGTGTCTCGCGCGCTCCGTGGCGGCGATATGGTCCAGAAACTGGCCGCATTGGATTTTACCAGGTGGCTTGGAGGTCAGGACGCCCTCCCGCTGGTGCGCGCTTCCCTGGATGACCCCGAGGAAGAGATTCGAGCGCAGGCTGTGGAAGCGCTCGGGAGCGTAGTGGCGCGGTTGCATCGAGAATCACCAGAAGTGGTCCGCCGGATTCTCGCCGATCGAATGCTGGCTCTCGATCTGGAGTCGCTGATCCGGCTGCGGCCGTGGCTAGTCGAGGAGGTGACGGGTGGAGGGTGGAGTTGCATCGCGTGCAGGTCGAGCGGGGCACAGGCGCCGTTACCTGACTCGCGTCTTCGCCGTTCTCACCCGAGGCAGGAACAGCTCGGCGCCGAATTGCTTCGTTGCTTGTTCCTTTCGGGATGTCCTCTGACTCGCGAGGAGGCCGAGGTCGCCTTGAGCCACGGGAGTCCGGTTTGCGCTGGAATGATGAACTTCGGCCGCTTTGACTCGGTCATAGAAGGAGGCGTGGAGTTTCATGCCTGGATCGCGCGACAGGGCCCCGATTCGGCGGCGCGCCTTCACGCCGAGCTCCTGTCCGAGGACGACACGTGGGAGTGCCTCGTCCTCGCGAGGGCTCTGGCCAGCGCACGATTCCGGCCTGCCAGGCCCGACGTGGAGCGCCTGGCTCGGTTGATGGTCGGGCTGGATGTAGCGACACAGGTGCGCCCGAGACGTGTTTTCCTTCGAGCCGCGGTGGATGTGAGCGCTTTCGTCTGGGCGGGTACTTCCCATGACTGGCGTTCCAGCTCGATGTTCTATGTGCGTGGAGAGCCTTGCGGGACGCCAGATCCGTCTTTATGGTGCGGAGGATGGTGCGGAGGCGGACTCGATTGCGGCGAGAAAGCGTCCGCGTACCTTGCCCTCCTTGCCGGCTTCGGTGCCGAGGAAGCCCATCAGACCCTGGCGGCGTGGCTCCAGTCGCCTCTCGAAGCCAAGGCGTCGAACGAGATCGCGGCGGTCCTCCTTCAGCTCGAGGATCAGGACCCAGGGCTGCGCCAGGTGCCGATCGTTCTGCTCGAGAATCCCTCTGCTCCGAAGCTGGCGCCAGAGCAGACGGTCAGGCACTGAGGCTCACCGCGCGGCGCGGATGGGCCGGTAGGGGCGGGCGGGCTCGAAGCCCTGCAGCACGCGCAGCGCGCCGTCCCGCAGCGCCGCCATCTCGCGGCTGCCCGGGTACACGGTGATCTCGACGGGCAGCTGCCTGAGCGCCTTCCTCAGGCTCGCCACCAGCCAGGCCGAGGTGCACAGCGGGCCGGTCAGGATGATCTGGTCGACCGGCTCGCCGTCGAACTTGGGCACCAGGCCCGCGATCTCGGTGGCGATCTGCTCGGCCATGGCGTCCAGCACCCGCACCGCCAGGGCGTCGCCGGCCTGGGCCCGGCGCTCGGCCTCCTCGAAGTCGGCCGAGCCCAGGTAGGCCTTCAGCCCCGACTGGGTGGTCAGCCGGTCGATGACCTGGTCCTTGCCCGGGCCGGAGAAGCACAGGTCGACCAGCTCGCGGCCGGGCAGGCTGCCGGCGCGATCGAGCGACATGGGGCCGTCGAACAGGGCGTTGCCCACCTTGACGCAGCGCCCGTTGAGGTGCGCCCCGACCGAGATGCCGCGCCCCAGGAAACCCACGATGAGCTTCAGCTCCTCGTACTCGCGGTTGTGCTGGTCGGCGTACAGCTTGGCGGCCGCCTTCTGCCCCAGCGCGTGCCAGGTGACCGGGAGCTCCACCCCGGGCAGGCCGGTCAGGCGCGCGGCCTCGTCCAGCTCGTCCACCACCGGCGGATCGACGATGAACACGTGCGGGTGGGCGGGGCCGGCCACCTCGCGCGCCAGCAGGGCCCCCAGGTTGACCACGTGCCTGCCCGAGCGGGCCTGGCGCAGGTGCTCGAGCATGGCCTCGTCCACCAGGTAGGTGCCCGACTCGACCGGCAGCACCAGCCCGCCCCGGCCCACCACGGCCGCCAGCTCCTCGGGCCGCAGCCCGGCCCGGCCCAGGAACTCCATCACCGCGGCCTTGCGGATCGGCACCTGGGCCGCGAAGTCGTCCGGCAGCTCGGCCGGATCGTGCGGCAGGCGCTCCTCGCGGATGAGATCCCGCCCGCCCCACACGGCCACGTCGGTGTAGCTGTTGTGCGGGCCGATGGCCAGCACGCGCGAGCGGGGGAAGAAGGTGTCCCGCGGGGTGGCGCGGAAACGGCCCGAGCGGTACAGCCGCAGCAGGAGCGCCTTGGCGCCCATCTCCACGTCGTGGGGCTTCGAGGAGCGCGAGAAGTCGAGGGCCTGGTTCCTGAGGCCGCCGATGACGAGCACGCTCTGCGCGTCGGGGAAGCGCGTGTTGTAGATGTGGTAGAGCAGGTTGCCGGTGTCCAGGTTGCTGACCACCAGCACGTTGGCCACGCCCACGGCCGGGAGCTGATCGGCCTGGGGCCCCAGCTTGGAGCGGGCCATGTCCTTGGAGATGGCCACCGAGATCTGCAGCTCGGTGGCGATGTGGATGCTGCGGTAGAGCGGGTTCTCGGCCGCCAGGCGCGACAGCAGCCGCTCGATGTGGGGCTCGGCCCCGCGCACCCGGTCCACCGAGGGCCCGGAGCCCGAGCCGCGGGTGGAGTAGGACAGGATGGCGCCGTTCACCTCGGGCAGCTGCTCGACCGGGATGAGGTTGCGCATGGTGACGCAGGCGCCCACCGCGATGTCGGCCAGGCGCTCGGGCGAGGGCTCGGGGTTCAGCGCCACGTCGGCGAACATGACCAGGTTCTGGTGGAACAGGCCCGGGGCGTGGGAGTCGGGCAGGGCGAACAGGCCCATCTCGTAGACCGTGCCGTCGCGCTCCAGGAAACGCAGGCAGGGCTGGAAGAAGTCGCGCGAGGCGTGGGTCACGCCCCCCAGCACCGCGTCCGCGTGCCCCTGGCGCACCGCCAGGATGGAGAAGTAGACCGGATCGCGCGTCAGCGCCCGGGCCTCCTCCAGGCCGACCTGGTAGGCCTTGCCCCGGGACAGCTCGGCCATCTCCCGGGCGAAGTCCTCGCACAGCCCGGGCTCGTCCGCGGGCGCCAGGCAGCGCACCGACTGGCGGAAGCGCCGCAGGCTCACCCGCAGCGGGATCGCGTGCGCGTGGATGTCGCGCTCGATGTCCTCCCAGCGCCGGGTCAGCACCACCTTGGCGAACTGGATCAGCCCCGACGCGGCGGCGATCACCCGCGGATCGTCGGCCTCGGGGAAGATGAGCGTGGGGCGGGGGCCGCCGAAGGAGCGCAGCTGCGACTCGAGCGTCTTCTCCAGGGGGAACATGGCGGCGCGGCCCTCCTCGTCAGAAGGTCTCCAGGCTGGTCTTGTCCACGGCGAAGCACAGCCGGACCATCCACACCGCGGACGGCTCGGGCGGGGAGAACAGGTGGCGCGCGGGCGCCAGCCAGGCCACCGGGTCGAGCGCGTCCAGCGCCAGCACGAACGCCCTGACCCCCCCCAGCTCCGGCCGGCGGCGGACCTCGAGCCGCAGGGTGACAGCCTTCAGCCGGCGACCCTTGCCGGTCTGCACGTTCTCCAGCTTGCCCACCTCGGGCGCCCCGGCCGCGCTCGGGTAGGCGAGCCGCCAGTAGCGGTGGTAGAGCTCGCCCGCCGAGTCGCGGTAGGACTCCAGGCTGGTGCCCTCGGGATCCGGCACCTCGGCCTGGTAGTCCTCGGGCTCGACCGGGGTGAGCTCGGCCCCGGGCCGCACCAGGTCCACCTCGCGCCGCAGGCTCTCCTGGCTGTCCGCGCCGCGCTCGAACTCGGCCTTCCAGCGGGCGAAGTCCTTGGCCTGCAGGTGCTTGGCCGCGTCGCCCTCCAGCCCGCCGCCCGCGGTCAGGCCGGCCAGGCGCGCGCCGAGCAGATCGGACAGCATGTAGACGCCGGTCGCGTCCCGGGCCTGCAGGGCGCGCAGGTACGCCTCGGCCGCCCGCTGGGGCTCGGGGCGCCACGCGCTCCGCAGGCACACGGCCGCGGAGAACAGGAGGTACAGGCCGGCCAGCACGGCGCCGAACTGCCACAGCGCCCGGCGGGAAGCGGCTTGCATGGCGGTCCCCCCCTCTTCGTTCAACGCGCCGCGGACAGGCCGGGCACGCCGGCCAGCCGCACCAGGCTGCCCAGCCGGATGCCGTGGCGCTTGACGAAGCCGCCCTGGACCTCGAGCACGAAGCGCGCCGGGGCGTCCACCGTGCGCGGCTCCAGGCTGAGCGGGACGGCGTTCTCCACCACCCCGACCACGCGCAGGTTGGAGCCGATGAACAGCATGTCGAGCGGGATGAGGGTGTTCTTCATCCAGAAGGAGCGCTGGTCCTCGTCCGGGTAGACGAACAGCATGCCGGCGTCCGCGGCCAGGCGCTCGCGGTGCATCAGCCCGCGGGCCAGATCCTCCGGACGGCTGACCACCTCGACCCGCAGGGCGAGCGGCTGGCCCTCGCGGTTCTGCAGGATCACCTGCGGCGGGCCCTGCGTCTCGGTGGTCCGGCAACCGGCCAGCGCGCAGAGCAGCAGGCCGGCGATCGCAGCGTGCAGCGGCGTCTCCATCGGTGGGGCAGCCTATCACGTTGCCGGGCGGCTGCAACCCCGGCCGCCCCGCCGGGTGAAGCCCGCGGGCCTCCCTTCCGTCGAAGGGGCTGGGGTTGGTATACTTGCCCGAGCTTTCCACGGAGGGAGCGAGGCATGCACGCGACGCGGTGGTTGTGGCTCGGGCTCGGCCTGCTGCTCTCGGCCGGGCCCGCCCGGGCCCAGGCGGATCTCAGCGGCGAGTGGGCCTACCAGGCGCTGAACTCGGGCGACACGAACTTCCAGGTGGAGCACAAGGGCGCCCAGCTCACCCTCTACCGGGTGCTGCACCCCGAGTACGAGGGCAAGCCCTACAAGCTCGAGCACATCTTCCGCGGGGAGCTGCGCGGGACGGCCCTGGCCGGGGACCTCTTCGTCCGGGAAGAGGGCATGCCCGAGTTCGAGAAGCTGCGCGCCTGGACCGGCCAGGTCCAGGCGGCCGACCGCATGGCGGTGGACGAGATGCCGCTGCGGCGGGTGCTCAAGGACAGCGCGGCCCCCCCGGCCGCCGAGCCGGTGGCCGCCGCCCCGGACAAGCTCAAGGTGGTCATCCTGCCCAAGCCCGCCCCCGGCGGGACGGAGGAGGCCAAGCCCGCCGACGGCGCGGTCGAGGCGGCCAAGGTGGCCCTGGCCGCGCCGCAGGACATCCCCGATCTCACCCCCGTCTCGCGCGCCGTGCCCACGGACGCCGAGCGCCAGGCCGGCGCCCTGCGGGACGAGGGCGACCAGGCCTACGAGGCCGGGCGGCACGAGCTGGCGGTGGAGAAGTACGCGGCCGCCCTCGAGCGCGATCCCCACCGGGTGGAGCTCTTCTACAAGCTCGGGCTGGGCTACGCGCTGCTGGCCGATCGGGCCGGCAAGGCCGGCCAGGTCGAGCCGGCCCGGATCCTCTACACCCAGGCCATCGGGGCCTGGGAGCGCGCCTTCCGCCTGGACCCCTACAACTGGGGCACCCAGGAGAACCTGCGCCGCGCCCGCCTGCGGCTGGGGAAGCTACGCTGAGTCGCCCTTGCGGCGCCCCCGCCGCTTGGCGTCCTCGCCCCAGCGGCGCTCCAGCCAGGTGCGCAGGTTGAGCTTGTGCAGCGCCGGCGTGAGGTAGTAGCGCAGCGTGGCGATGGCCATGATGGCCAGCGCCCCGCCCAGCGCCCACCAGGCCTTGCCCGGGGTGGGCCCGGGGCCCAGCAGCGCGGGCAGGCCGCCGGCCAGCAGCCCGGCGGCCACCAGGCCCCAGAAGACATCCATGCCCAGCCCGCGCACCGCGCCCCGCAGGCGGGCGACCTCCGGGTCGCGCACGTTCAGCGTCAGCCGCCCGCCCTCCATGTCGAGCAGGATCTGGGACACCTGCTGGGGCACCTCGTTCAGGAAGCCCGAGAGCTGCAGCAGCGTGCGCCCCAGGCCCCCGCGCAGGTCGTCCAGGCTGAAGCGATCGGAGATCAGCCGCTTCACGTAGGGCGCGGTCAGCGTGGCCATGTCGATGTCGGGGCACAGCGTGCGCACCGTGCCGTCCACGGTGCCGATGGCCTTGGCCAGCAGCACGTAGTCGGCCGGCACGCGGATGTGGTGGCGCGCGGACAGGTCGAGGAGTTTGCGCACCACGCTGGCGGCGTCGATCTGCCCCAGCTTCTGGGTGAGCGCCCCGTCGAGCAGCGCCTCCACGTCGTCCTTGAGCGCCCCCAGGTCGGCGCGCTCCTCCTGCCGGCCGAGCCGGTAGACCATGCGCGCGATGGTGTCCGGGTCCTTGAGCACGACCCCCAGGGACAGCAGCATCAGGTTCTGGCGCATCTCCTCGGTCAGCCGGCCCACCTGGCCGAAGTCCATCAGCCCCACCCGCCCGTCGGGGAAGAAGCGCAGGTTGCCCGGGTGCGGGTCGGTGTGGAACACGCCGTCGACCAGCACCTGGTGATACAGCCCGTCGACGATGCAGCGGGCCGCCTGCTGGGCCTGCTCCGAGCAGGGCGTGACCTCGCTGAGGTGCTGGCCCCCCAGGAAGGTCATGGTGACCACCTGGGCCCCCGACAGGCGCTCGATGGGCTCGGGGATGAGCAGGGAGGCGCGCGCGCGGAAGTTGTCGGCGAACTGGCGCAGCGTGGCGGCCTCGCGCTTGAAGTCCATCTCCTGGGCGATGGCCCGGTCGAACTCGCGCACCACCTCGACCGGGTCGAGCAGCCCGCCGTCCTCGACCACCGCGGAGATCAGGTGGGCCAGGTAGTAGAGGATGTCGAGGTCGGCCCGCACGCTGTGCTCGATGCCCGGCCGCCGGACCTTGACCGCCACCTCCTGCCCGTCGTGGGTCGTGGCGCGGTGCACCTGGGCGATGCTGGCCGAGGCCATGGGCTCGGCCGCGAACTCGCCAAACAGGCTCTCCGGCGTGCCGCCGAGATCGGCGGCCAGCACCCGCCTGACCTCCTCCAGGGGGAAGGGCGGGGCGCGATCCTGCAGGGTGCGCAGCGGCTCCAGGTAGGCCTCGGGCACGAGGTCCGGGCGGGTGGACAGGATCTGGCCCAGCTTGATGAAGGTCGGCCCCAGCTCGGACAGCATGCGGGTCAGGCGCTGGGGCAGGCCCTCGACGGTGGCGGCCTCGTCGGCGGGCCGCTTCATGCCCAGGCGCTCGAAGATGCGCGCCCGCCCCAGCAGGTCGCCGAAGCCGTGCTTCACGACCACCTGCAGGATCTGGCGCATCCGGTTCAGATCGCCGACCGCTTCGCGTAGCACGTCTCGGCTCAGCCTTCCTGGTAGTTCAGGATCAGCATGACGGCCGTGTCGGCCGGGCTCTGGCCGTCGTTGGTGTACAGCACGCCCAGCTTGCGCGTGCCGGTGGTGTACAGGTAGAGCACCCCGTCCCAGGCGGGATCCTGCCGGACGGTGGGCGCGCCGTAGAGCGCGTCCAGGGAGGACTTGGGGCTGCCGACCTGCAGGCCGTTGGCGGCCCGGCCGTAGTAGAACGGGTAGAGCGCCACCAGCACCAGCTTGTCCTTCTCGAACATGCCGGCCACGGTGTCCACCCCGATGAACTCCAGCCCCTGGATGCGGTAGGAGTCGACGTAGAACAGCACGTCCACCGGGGAGCCGCCCGAGTCGACCTCCTTCTCGAAGCTGGAGGGCCAGTCGGGCTCGCCCACCGCGCCGCGGTGCACGGCCTGCGCGTCGCCCGTCGAGTTGCCGTCGCCCAGGTAGATGGTCCTGCCGCCGTAGGTCAGGGTGCCCGCGGCCGGATCGAAGCTGCCGGTCGGGAGGCTGTACACCCGCGTCACGGTGATGGCCTTGACCACGTCCTGGGCGTCGTAGTTCACGTACAGCCCGAGGCGGAAGTAGGCGTCCAGCCGTCCGCCCTCGACCTGCCCGGAGGGCAGCACCAGCTCCGAGTTGTCGGGCTGGCCCAGCGAGGTGCGCACGTCCACGAACGTGGAGCCCAGGGTGAGGCCGTTCGGGGTGCGGGCGTTGAGCCCCTCGCGGGCGATGGCCGAGATGACGTGGTCCGCGGCGTCGAAGGTCTTGGTGTCGTTCACGTCGATGCCCAGGACCCACAGGCGATCGCCCAGGAAGCTCATGGTGTAGGTGGCCCCGGGCACCAGGCTGCCGGTCTCCCCCAGCGCGGCCTGCACCTGGGCCAGGGTGGTGAAGTTGGCCAGCGAGCGGCTGACGTTCACCGGGCCCACGCTGCGGCCGGCCTCGATGATCCAGGCCGCGGCCCCGTCGTCCTGGGCCTGGCCCTCGTCCCCGCCGCCGCCCTCGTCGTCCCCGGCCGGGCCGTCGTCGGCCGGCCCCGGCTCGTCCCCGGCGGGCCCGCCGTCGTCCTGGGCCGGGGGCTCCTCGCCCGGGCCGATCGGCTCGCCGTCCTGGGGGTTCTGCCAGCAGACGCCCGAGATGCACACGAAGCCCAGGGGGCAGTCGTTGTCCAGCGTGCAGCCGCCCGCGTTCTCCTCCGGGCAGCCGCCGCAGGCGAGCGCGCCGGCCAGGGCCAGCACCAGCGAGCACGCGCGCCGGGCGAGGGTTGCGCTCATGAGGCCCACGCTAGCACCCGCCGCGCGGGGCGGGCAAGTCTTGGATGATCAACCAGGGAGAGCGCTTTGGTGTCGGCAACACGGCCGGCATCCCTGACCGCCCATCAGAATTAGGTTAACCAGATCGATCGCTTAGAAACAAAACGACAGGCTCTACCGGTTCCTCGGCAACCATCGCGATTTGACCCTGACCCGAATCGTCAGCCTCCTACTCCCAGTGCAGGTCCGAAAGTTCGCCTGGCCACCAGGGAAACGGTTTGAGGTGATGGGCGGTCAGGTTCGCGACGGCTTCCCAGCAGGTGCCGCGACGCCGTACTATTACCTGGTGGACATGCTGGCGAAGTGCGGCGAGGAGCCCGACGAGCTGTGCACGGCGTCGCCCCTCCTGTGCCACGATGGCTATCCGCCGAGGGTGCCCATGCGGGTTTTCGTCGGCGTTCGATCCGTTCTACTCCTGCCAGGAGTTCCCATGAGAACCGCGGATCCGAAACGCTGGGGACACCTGTTCGATGTGATAGTGGCCCTTGGGGTCACCCTGTGCGTGGCTTCTTGCGACATCTGTGGGATCGATCAGCGCCGCGTAAGCTTCCTGGATTTCAAGAGCACTGACTTTCGGGTCACTGGGCAATCTCTGTATCCCGAAGAACTGGACAACCCTGTATATGAGTATTGGATTGACAATAAAGACGCTACAAACTTCGAGGTCTATCACCGACTATTCAAGGATCCGTCAAGTTTCTCGGGCGAGGTTCCGTTTGGTTGTGGTGCCTACCTTGGTCCACCATGGTGCGAAGACACGGTTGAAACAAGAGAGGATTGCGCGCGTGTTGGTTTCGGTGTGATGGTCGCGGGTCCGCAAGTTGAGGGCGACGTACATGACATCGTGCACGGGGAGGCCGCCTGTATTTCAGGAGGACCCGCAGCGTGCGCGAGTTTTATCGAGGAACCAATCTACAAGGAATACTGCGAATTCCCGGAGTACAAATCCACCACTGCGATCGGTACTGCGAGCGTAGTATCTGAGCATCCATTCACGATTGCCTTCGAAGTGGAGTTCCGTGACGAGGCGAATGCTGTACGCAATGTGACCGCGACATTCTCCATTTCCGGATATCGAGAGGAGTGTATGGCGGATGACTGGTAGGCGTCTGTCGCGCCACACTTTGCCGCATTAGGGTTGGGAGAGTATCAGGTGATGTTCCTCAATTAGAAGGGGCAGCGACGAGAAGTCCAGGTGACCTTCGCGCCGGAGATCCAGGGTCCATTCTGTGAAGGCGATTGAGGAGTTCCGCCGCCGGCCGTGTAGGATTGGTTCGCTGCCGGAGCACTTGTGCTACGTGCTCTGCCCGGTGTAGATTGCGGCCCTCCATGGGTGACCAGGGCACGGGCGAGCAGCGTGAGCTCCTGCTGGGCGTGATGGCGGTCCAGCTCGGGCTGGTCTCGGCGGCCGCCCTGGTGGCCGCGGCCGGGGCCTGGGCCACCGAGCGGCGCCGGCCGCTGGCCGACTTCCTGGTGCTCCAGGGCGCGCTGGACGAGGAGCGGCGGGCCTTCCTGGACGCGGTGGTGGACGCGGCCGTGGGGGCCTGCGGCGGGAGCGCCGCGGCGGGCCTGGCGTCCCTGGGCGGCCCGGAGGCCGTGTCGCGCAGCTTCGGGGGCAGCCTGGTGCTCGGAGTCCCGGCCGCCGCGCAGGAGGCGCCGTCCGGGGGAGCCGCCTCCGCGGGCCCGGCCCCGGAAGCCCCCGGCGGCTCGCTGGGCGCCAGCCTGCGGTCCATCGCCCCGGCGGCCGAGGGCCGCTACGCCTTCCGCGATCCCGGCACCCGGGCCGAGGTGGCTGGCCCGGACGCGGCCGAGCTCGGCCGGGGCGGGCTGGGCCGGGTGCTGCTGGCCTTCGATCACCACCTGGGCCGCGAGGTGGCCCTCAAGGAGCTGCTGCCCGGGCGGGCCGGCCGCGACCCGGCCGACGCGCGCGCCAGCACCGCCGTGGCGCGCTTCGTGCGCGAGGCGCGGGTCACCGGCCAGCTCGAGCACCCCCACATCGTGCCGGTCTACGAGCTCGGACGGCGGGCCGACGGCGGGTTGTTCTACACCATGAAGGTCGTGCGCGGGCGCACCCTGGGCCAGGCGCTGCGCGCCGCCGAGGGTGTCCCGGGCCGGCTGCGCCTGCTGGGGCACTTCGTCGATCTATGCCAGGCCATGGCCTACGCCCACAGCCGCGGGGTCATCCACCGCGACCTCAAGCCCGACAACGTCATGCTGGGCGAGTTCGGCGAGACGGTGCTGCTCGACTGGGGCCTGGCCAAGGTCCGCGGCCAGCGGGACGAGCGCGGGGAGGAGCTGGCCCGCGGCGCGCGCCTGCTGCAGGAGGAGAACGCCGGCGAGACCGTGGCCGGCTCGGCCCTGGGCACCCCGGCCTACATGAGCCCCGAGCAGGCCATGGGGGAGATCGAGCGGGTGGACGAGCGCTCGGACGTGTGGAGCCTGGGGGTGGTGCTGTTCGAGGTGCTATGCGGGCGAACTCCCTTCGTGGGGGTGAGCGCCTTCGAGGTGATCGGCAAGGTGCTGCGCGAGCCGGTGCCGCGGGTGCTGGACGTGTGCCCTCAGGCCCCGCCCGAGCTGGCCTCGGTCTGCCAGCGGGCCCTGGCGCGCGAGGCCTCCTGGCGCTACGCCAGCGCCCGGGAGCTGGCCGCCGAGGTCGACGCCTTCCTGCACGGCGGGAGGGTCCGGGCCCACGCCTACACCAGCCTCGATCTCCTCAGGCGGTTCGCGGGCAGGCACCGGGTGGCGCTGTGGGTGGGCGGGCTGGCGCTGCTGCTGCTGCTCGCCCTGGGAGCCTGGTCCTACGCGCGCGTGGTCGACGAGAAGGGCCGGGCGCTGGTCCGGCTGGCCGAGGCCGAGCGCGAGGCCTCGTCGGCCGCGCGGGCCCGGGGCGACTGGCTGGAGGCCCGCGCCCGGCTGCGGACCTCGCTGGAGGTCGAGGACAGCCAGGCCGCCCGCGCCCTGTGGGCGCAGCTCGAGCGCGAGCCGCGCCTGTGGGAGCTGGACGTGGGCGAGGCCATGCTGGACGTGGAGTTCGCCCCGCGGCCCGACCCCGAGAGCGGCCAGGTGTGGCTGGCGGTCCCGGCCGGCTCCTCGATCCGCGTCCTGGACGCCCGCGACGGCAGGGTGGTGCGCCTGCTGCGCGGCGCCCGCGCTGCCCAGACCGCGGTGGCCTGGTCGCCGGACGGGCGGCGCCTGGCCGCGGCTGGCCAGGACGGCGCGCTCAGGCTGTGGGACGTCGGCCCGGGCCGCCTGCTGGCCGGGAGCCCGGGCCACGGGGCCACGGTCTTCGGGCTGGCCTTCTCGCCCGACGGCGCGCGCCTGGCCTCGGGCGGCGACGACCGCATGGTGCGCATCTGGGACGCGCGCGATCTCCGCCCGCTGGCCGAGTTGGCCGGGCACGGGGCCGCGGTCATGGGCCTGGCCTACCGGCCTGACGGCCGCGTGCTGGCGTCGAGCGGCTTCGACCTCGGGTTGCGCCTGTGGGATCCGCAGGACGGGCGCGTGATCGCCGAGTTCGCCCAGGCCGAGGGGGCGGGCCGCGCGCTGGCCTTCTCGCCCGACGGCCGGCTGCTGGTCACCGGCGACCGGCAGATCCGCGTGCGCGACGGCGCGAGCGGCGAGGTGCTGCGGACCGTGGCCGGGCCGAGCGATCTCGTCTTCGAGCTGAGCTTCGACCGCGGCGGCAAGCTGCTGGCGGCGGCCTCCTTCGACCGCACCGCCCGGGTGTACCAGGTCGGCACCTGGGAGCCCCTGGCGGTCTTCGACGGGCACGAGGACCGGGTGCACGGGGTGAGCTTCTCGCCCGACGGCCGCAGCCTGGCCTCGGCCGGGCTGGACCACGTGCTGCGGCTGTGGAGCCTCGAGCGACGCGCCCGGGCCCCCGAGGCGCGCGGCCACCGCGGCTTCGTGTGGGGCCTGGCGCTGCACCCGGCCGGCGAGCGGCTCGCCAGCGGCGGCCAGGACGGCACGGTGCGGGTGTGGGACGCCCGCACCGGCCGGCAGACGGCGGTCTTCCAGCACGGCGAGAGCGTCACCCAGGTGGCCTTCCACCCCGACGGCAAGCGCCTGCTCTCGCTGGGCGGCGGGCTGCTCGACGTGTGGGATCTGGAGCGCGGCCGGCGGGCCCAGGTGCTCGGCGGCCCGGCCGAGAACCTGTGGGACTTCGCCCTGCGGCCGGATGGACGGGAGCTCGCGCTGCGCGGCCTGGACGGCGCGGTGCGCCTGGTGGACCCCGACACCGGGGCCGAGCGCCGGCGCCTCGAGGTGGGCACCTACGGCAGCGCGCCCGCCTGGAGCCCGGACGGGCAACGCCTGGCGGTAGGGCACGCGGACGGATCCCTGAGCCTCTGGGACGCCGCCAGCGGCCGGCGCCTGGACGGCGTCCAGGCCCACCAGCTCGCCGTGCTGCGGGTGATGTTCTCGCCCGACGGGCGGCGCGTGGCGAGCACGAGCTACGATCACCAACTTAGGCTGTGGACACCCGGCCAGGCCGAGACCCGGCGGCTGTGGGAGTGCGCCTCCTGCACCCTGCTCGGGCTGGCCTGGAGCCCGGACGTCCGGGGGCTGGCCCTCGGGCTGAGCGACGGGCGGATCGTGCTGGTGGACGCCGAGAGCGGCGCCGAGCGGCCCTTCCAGGCCCACCCCAAGACCACGGCGGAGCTGGTGTACCTGAGCGGGCAGGGGGGCGACCGGCTGGCCAGCGTGGGCGGGGAGGGGGCGGTGCGGCTCTGGAGCCTGCCGTCGTTCAAGCCCGTGTGGCGGCCCGAGGGAGCCCGGCCGGAGGCCCTGGCGAGCGGCCGGTTCCCGGGCGCCACCGCCCTGGGCAAGGACGGGGACACGATCCTGGTGGCGACCCCGGAGGGCCTGGAGATCCACCCCGCGGCGGGCGGGCAGCCGCGGCGCCTGCCGGTGGACGGCGGGGCCGTGGCCGTGGCCCGGCTGGGGGACGAGCTGGTGCTCGCCTACCCGGACGGCTCGGTCGACCTGCGGGCCTGGGACGACGGCCGGGCGCGGCCGGAGCTGGGGCTGCGCGGGTTGCCGGGGGTGCGGGTGACCCGCCTGGCGGCGGGACCGCAGGGGTTGCTGGCCCTGGGCTTCGAGAGCGGGGAGGTGGGGCTGTGGCAGCTCCCAGGCGGGGGCAGGCTGCTCGAGGAGAAGATGCACGGCCCCGTCGAGCGCCTGCGCTTCGGGGCGGACAGCCTGGAGGGCGAGAGCGAGCTGGGGGACCGCGCCGCGTTGCCCCTGGCGGATCTCCTGGCGCCGCGCTGCGCGCTGCTTCGGCGGGTGTGGGCCGAGGTCCCGGTGCGCTGGGAGGACGGCCAGGCGGTGCTGCGCGGACCGCCCGAGCACCTTTGCCGCACCGCACAAACCCCTTGATTCCAGGGCAGAAGTCTGGTATCCTCCGGCCCGTTTTCGAGAGGCTTGAAACCGGGAGGTAGGCGGTATGACGAAGCGCGCGGCGTGGCTGTGGTCGGCGGCGGCGGTCCTGGCCCTGGTGCTGTCCGCCTGCGGCGAAGCGGGCACCGAGGACTCGAACCCGCTGCTCGACGAGATGGGCGATCCGGACAAGGCCGACACCGCCTACTACAACCCGGACGGCCTCGAGGTCGAGGTGGACCTCGAGGGCGACGTCGAGGCCACCGCCTACAAGATCTGGGACGGCCCGGCCGAGGTCGGCCAGTACGCGCTGACCTACCTGCGCAACCGCAACCAGTTCTATCTGGAGTCCCTGGCCGAGATCTCCACCTCCGATCAGCTCGTGGAGTGGCAGGTCGACGGGAGCTGGATCACCGCCGCCCAGGCGCGCAGCCAGGGCGCCTCGGGCCTGCGCCACTGGCGCCTGCGCGGGGTGAACGCGGTGCTGCTGCACGACGCCGCCGACGGGGTGCAGGTGGGCAGCGTGTTCACCGCCGAGGTGCCGCTGAAGCCCTTCACCACCATGGCCGATGCGGGCGACAAGTGCGCCGATCCCGACGCCCACATGACGCTCGATCAGTCGATCTACTGGTACCAGTGGAACCCGGACCGCGCGGGCTGCGACCTCACCACCCAGCAGCTGCAGATCACCGTGTCCAGGATGCTGCCCTCCAAGGTGCCCTACCCCGAGTACGACCAGCTCATCGCCGACGGGCGCATCACCATGGTCATCCTGTTCGGGCAGATCGACGACGACCCGCTGACCGACAGCGACTCGGGCATGCGCAACATGAAGCGCTTCGCCACCTGGCTGAAGCAGGCCAAGTACACCGAGAGCGCCACCAAGCCGGTGCCCAAGGGCCGGCGCTTCTCCAAGCGCGTGGGCGGCGTGGAGCTGGTGGTCGACCTGTACTCGCCCTACGACTTCGGCGGGCTGGGCGACTCGGGCAACTTCTCCAACTTCCAGCAGGCCATCAGCCAGAACGAGATCGTGGCCTACGACGGCCACAGCATGCTGGGCGCCTCCGACTTCTGGAGCCGGCCGACCTACCCGAGCTTCTACCAGATCTTCCTGTACGGCGGCTGCCTGGGCTACGAGTACTACGTGCGGCCGATCATGACCGGCAAGGGCGGCTGGGACAAGCTCGACATCATGTCGGCCGTGGTCGAGGTGACCGCCCCGGCCAACGACTACGCCGGCCCGTTCCTGTCCAAGCTGCAGTACGCCCTCAGCCACAAGTACAACCAGTCCTGGAAGAGCATCCTGGGCGCGGTCCGCACCCGGGTGGGCGACTCCACCTTCGGGGTGAGCGGCGTGCGCGACAACTGCTACTCCCCCTCGGGCTCGCTGTGCGGGACGAACCCGGATCCGGGCACCAGCCGGACCTACCAGAACACCACCGCCAAGAGCATCCCGGACGACTCGTCGACCGGCGCCACCAGCACCCTCAGCGTGCCCGACAGCCTGACCATCGGGGCGCTCAGCCTGGAGCTGAACGTGGCCCACACCTACGTGGGCGACCTCTCCATCACCCTCGGCCACGGCGGCACGGACGTGGTGGTGTGGGACAACGCCGGCGGCTCGGCCCAGGACATCCACCAGACCTTCAACCTGACGAACTGGAACGGCCAGGCCGCCTCGGGCACCTGGACGCTGAAGGCGGTCGACGGCGCCGCCCAGGACACGGGCCGGATCGAGTCCTGGAAGCTCGTCATCACCCCGCAGTGAGCCCGCCTGGCCGCCGGGCCTGGCCCGGCGCCGCCCCCCTGAAGATCCCGGCATGCACGTGATCCACCACGCCACGGTGCGGGAGCTGCTCGGGCGCACGGCCCCGCTGGCCTGGCGCCGGCCCGAGGAGCACAAGCTGCCCGTGGACATCCTGGAGGGGGTGGGGGAGCTGGCCCGGGTCACCCACCTGCGGCCGGTGGCCCGCCTCCTCGAGGTCGCGCGCGGGCAGGAGCCGCTGGGGCTGGCCCTGCAGACCCCGCCCCGCAACCTGGTGCTCGGGCCCATGCCCGAGGAGGCGGCCGCCTGCCTGGCCGTGGAGCTCCGCGCCCGGGGGGCCGAGCTGCCGGGCGTGCTCGGGCCGGTGGCCGCCGCGCGGGCCTTCGCCGGGGCGTTCCGCCCGCCGGGGGGCGCGCCCGCCTGCGAGCGGATGGCCATGCGCCTCTACCGCTGCGCCGCGCCCCGGCCGCCGGCCCGGCCCGTCCCGGGGCGGCTGCGCCCGGGCGCCTGGGAGGAGGCCGATCTGTTGACCGCGTGGCAGGCGGCCTTCATCCGCGAGACCGGCGTGTCCGACGATCCGGCCCACGCCCGGGAGGCCGCCGAGGTGCACCTGCACGAGGGGCGCATGTACGTGTGGGAGGACGAGCGCGGCGTGGCCCGGGCCTGCATCGCCCACGGCGGACGGGCCCTGGGGCTCGCCCGCGTGTACGGGGTCTTCACCCCGCCCGCCGCCCGCGGCCGGGGGCTGGCGGCAGCCATGACCGCCGCGCTCACCGCGCGGCTGCTCGAGGGCCACGCCAGCGCGGCCGTGCTGTTCGCGGATCTCGCCAACCCCACCTCGAACGGGGTCTACCAGCGGGTCGGCTACACGCCGGTCTCCGACTGGCTCGAGCTCTCGCTCGGCGCCGGCTGAGGCCGGGCCGCCGGCCGCGGCTTGACCGGGACCGCGGGGCCGGGTGTACGCTCGGGGCATCCGGCCGTGCCGACGTCTCTCTCCGGAGGTGCCCGATGAAGCGCGCCCTGCTCGGCCTCGTCGTCCTGCTGGCCTGCCCCGCCGGGGCCGAGGATCTGCCGCCCGTGGAGCTGCCCGATCTGGGCGAGAGCCGCCTGGTGCTGCCCTGGGGCGAGTTCAAGGGCCTGCTCGAGCGCCTGCTCCAGCCCAGGGAGCCCGAGGGGTTGCCCGAGGGCGTGCCGGCCTTCACCCTGTCCTCGGCCGCGTTCCGCGGCCAGCTCGAGGAGCGCCCTGGCGCGGCCAGCGCGCGGCTGGAGCTCGAGATCGCCATCCACGTGCTGCAGCCCAGGGGCTGGGTGCTGGTGCCGGTGTTCTCCCAGGCCGTGCCGCTGGCCGAGGCCAGCCTGGACGGCCGGCCGGTGGCCTTCCGCGCCGGCGGAGACGGCTCCGGGCTGGTGCTCGAGGCCAGGCCCGGGCTGCACACCCTGAAGCTCGCCCTGTACGCCGAGGTGGACGACGCCGAGGGGCCCTCCAGCATCACCTTCCCGGTGCCCGAGGTGCCGGTGGCCAGCCTGACCTTCCAGGTGCCGCGGCGCGACCTGGCCTTCGAGCTCGAGCCGGGCGGCCACGTGGTCAGCCGGGCGGTCGGGCAGGGCAGCGAGGCCTACGCCGTGCTGGCCCCGGGCGGGGACGCGACGCTGAGCTGGGGCGAGCGGGTGGTGGAGGAGCGCGGCGGCCAGGCCACCGTGGAGGCCACGGTCGCCACCCTGGCCACGGTCGCCGAGGACGCCCTGAAGTGCGTGTCCACCGTGCGCTACCGGATCCGCCGCGGGACGGTGCGCGAGCTCGGCTTCCAGCTGCCCGCCGGCGTCACGGTCACCGACGTGACCGGCCGCGGCGCCCAGCCCTTCACCTCCGAGGCGGCCGGCCCGCTCACCCGCTACCGGGTGACCGTGGGCTTCGAGGTGCGGGGCGACTACGAGCTGTCGGTGACCTACGAGCGCTCCCGCAAGGAGGAGGACCGCAGCGAGGTGCTGCCGGCCCTGCTGGTCCCGGAGGCGGTGCGGCAGACCACCCGCATCGGCGTCTCGGCCCCCAGCCACATGGAGGTGGCCCCGGACGAGGCCAGGGTCAAGGGCATGCGCCCGATCGACGTGGAGGAGCTGCCCCCCCAGGTGCTGCAGGTGAGCGCCCAGCCCGTGCTGTTCGGCATGAGCTCGGTGCGCCGGGACTGGGAGCTGCCGCTGGCGGTCGTGGCCCACGAGGCCGGCGAGGTGCTGGCCGCCCAGGTCACCTCCGCGCGCCTGGACACCCTGCTGACCCGCGAGGGCGGCGCGGTCACCCGGGCGCTCTTCTGGCTGGTCAACTCGAGCCGCCAGTTCCTGCGGGTCGAGCTGCCGACGGGCGCGGTGCTGTGGAGCACCCAGGTGGGCGGCCTCCCGGTGAAGCCGGCCCAGGCCGAGGGCGGCGGCGCGGCGGTGCTGGTGCCGCTCGAGCGGGCCCGCACCGGCAGCGCCCGCACGCTGATCGAGGTCACCTACCACCAGGCGCTCGAGCCCCTGGGCTGCCTGCTGGGGAAGGCGCGGCTCGCGGCGCCCGCGCTGGACGTGGACATGAGCTCGGCGCTGTGGGTGCTGCACCTGCCCGAGCGCTACCGCTACCGGGGCTTCGACGGCGAGTTCGAGGTGCCCCCGGCCGGCGAGGCGAACGCGCTGGTCGCGGGCTACCCCTTCGGCCCCGTGCCGACCTCGGGCGGCGTCGACCAGGGCCTCGCGCTCGGCGCCATCGGGGCCGTCGACCAGAGCGGGGAGGATCTGCAGGCCGAGGATCGCCGCAAGGCGCCCGCGACCAAGGACGCGCCCACGCAGATGGCGGCCTTCGCCCAGCGCAACGCCATCGACCTGGACGAGCTGCGGGTGCAGGCCAAGGAGCAGCAGGGCATGGCCCGCGGGGTGCTGCCGGTGCGGGTGGACGTGGACTTCCGCGGGGTCGGCGTGCCGGCCATCCGCAAGCTGGTGCGGCCGGGCCAGGCCGGCGGGCTCGGCTTCTGGTACACCAGCGACGGCCTGTTCCAGCACCTGCACCGCCTGGCCCAGCTCCTGGCCGTGCTGTTCGCCCTGGTGGTGCTGTCGGTGGCCTACCGGCTCGGGCGGACCGGCCAGGCCGGGCTCACCCGCGGCAAGTGGCTGGTGCTCGGGCTCACGGCGCTGGGCCTGCTCGGGCTCCACCTGGGCGTGGGCATGTGGGTGCCCAGCCCGGTCAAGGCCTTCGGGGTGGCCGCGGTGCTGTACCTGGCCTGGCTGCTGCTCGCCCGGCGCCGGCGCACGCTGGCGGGCGAGGGGAGGGCGCCGTGAGGCCTGCGGCCTGGGCTCTGGCCACGCTGCTCCTGCTCGGCGCGGGCGCGCTCCAGGCCGGCGTCGGCCCGCAGCCCGCGCCACCGCCCGATCTGCCCAGCCTGGGGGAGGCGCGCCTGACGCTGCCGTGGGGCGCGCTGGAGGAGCTGCTGGAGGGCTACCTCGAGCTGCAGGGCAAGCAGGTGGAGACGCCGGCCCCGCCGGTGGAGTACGTGCTGTCGGGCGCGCGCTACCAGGGCGGGCTGGAGGGAGAGCAGAAGCACGCGGCGCTCCGCGTGCGGGCCAGCTACGAGCTCCGGGTGCTGGCCCGGGGCTGGGTCCAGGTGCCGCTCTTCCCCGCCGGGGCTGCGCTGGCCTCGGCCAGCCTGGACGGGCGGCCGGCGCCGCTCACCGCCGAGGACCCCCGCGCGTTGCTGGTGGAGGGCCCGGGCGCCTTCCGCGTGGAGGCCGAGCTGGCCGTGCAGGCGCCCCAGGAGCCCGGCGAGAACGAGGCCCGCCTGCCCATCCCCGAGACCGCGGACGCCCAGCTCGAGCTCGAGCTGCCGGCGCGGCTGTCGGAGGTGGCGGTGGAGGGGGCGGTGCTGCAACGCGCGCTGGCCGGCGGGGGCCGGGCGCGCTACCGCGGGGCGCTGCTCACCGGGTCCGAGCTGGTCGTGCGCTACACCCTGCCGGCCGAGAACCTCGAGGAGGAGGTCGTGGCCCGGCCGAAGGCGCCGCCCAAGGTGTACGCCACGGTCGGCACGCTGGTGTCCATCGAGGAGGCCAGCGTGCGCAGCACCAACCTGATCACCTTCAGCGTGCGCGAGGCGCCGGTGACCTCCTTCAGCGTGCAGCTCCCCCAGGGTTACGCGCTGGCCGAGGTGAGCGGCGCGGGCATCCAGGGCCAGCCCGAGCCGGACGCCAAGGGGCTGCTCAAGGTGCCGCTCGGCTTCGAGGTGGCCGAGAGCTACCAGCTCAAGGTGGTGGTCGACCGCACCCAGGAGAGCGCCACCTTCGACCTGGAGGTTCCGGTGGTCGAGGCGGTGGGCGTGGAGCACCAGAGCGGCAAGCTGGGCGTACAGGTGGGTGCGGGGGCCGAGGTGCAGCCCAAGCTGCTGCAGGGCGTCTTCGGCCAGGATCCCTCCGAGCTGCCGCCCGAGGTGCTGCGCGAGGCGCGCAACCCCATCTCGCTCGCCCTGGGCTACCGCAAGCCGGGCTACAAGGCGGTGCTGGCGGTGGCCCGCCACGCGCCCATGCCGGTGCTGGACGCAGCCGTGGATCTGGCCCGGGTGGATCTCCAGCTCACCGCCGACGGCAAGGCCGTGGCGCGCCTGTCCTACTTGGTGCGCAACCAGAACCGGCAGTTCATGCGCGTCGGCCTGCCGCCCCAGGGCCAGGTGTGGAGCGCCCACGTGCACGGCCGGCCGGTCAAGCCGGCGCTGTCCGAGTCCCAGGTCGAGGGCGCGGGGCCCGAGGTGCTGGTGCCGCTCGAGCGCTCAGCGCGGCTGGGCAGCGAGCTCGAGGCCTTCGAGGTGGAGCTGACCTACTTCGCGCCGGTGGAGGAGCTGTCCGGGCTGGGCCGCGTGGCGCTCGAGCTGCCGCGCTGCGATCTGCCGGCCAGCCGCCTGCTGCTCGGCGTGTACGTGCCCGAGGAGCGCTTCGTGCTGGGCTTCGGCGGCGATCTGCGCCCGCTGTTCGATCTGGCGACCGAGCTCCTGCCCGACGACCTGTGCCCCTTCGTCGGCTCCAGGGGGGGCTTCGCGGGCATGGACTACGCCGCGCCTCCGGCCCCGCCCGCGACCGTGTACGCGGTCGAGGAGCAGGCCGCGTTCGAGAAGAAGAAGGAGCTGGGCAGGCGCGACGCCGACGACGAGGCCGGACCGGGCAGCTCGGCCGGTCTGCGCCAGATGGTGGTCGCGGCCGACGGCGCGCCCAAGCCGGCCGACATGCCCGCCCTGGCCACCACCAGCGTGGGCTCGCTGCCGGCCCGCTTCCAGATCCCGCAGTCCGGCCCGGCCTACCGGTTCGAGCGGCTGGTGCTGCTGCCCGGAGCCGGCTCGCGCCTCGAGCTGTGGCACGCCCCGCGCTGGCTCGGCCGGGTGGCCTGGGTGCTGGTGTGGCTGGGCGCGGCCCTGTTCGCCTGGCTGCTCGGGCGCCACGCGTGGAGGGCCTGGAAGGGCGAGCGGCGCCTGCTGCGCGAGGCGCGCGCCCTGGGCCTGCTGGCCGGCGGCGCGGCCCTGGTGGCCGTGCCGCTGCTCCTGCCGCTGCGGGACTACCCGCTGTGGTGGGGGCTGTGGACCGCTGTCCTGGTGTGGGCCCTGCGCCAGGTCCTCCTGCGCGGCTGGCCCTTCCGCCCGCTGGCCCGCTGGTGGCGCGCCCGCCGCGCGGCCCGGGCCGCCGCGCCGGCCAGCCCGGCCAAGCCCTAGCAACTCGAGCCCGATTCCCCGGGCGAAGAGTTGCTTGTCCCGCGATGTCCGCGGGGCTAGCCCCAACCCTCCGGATTCCCGGGACCTTCCCCCGCCCGAGGGGGGCTTGCATGCGACGGGGGACGCGTGTCAATATGGGCCAAGTCCAGCGATTCGCGAAAGGAGCTCAGCCCGTGAGAGCCACCGGCTGCAAGTTGGGATTCCTGGCGTTCCTCGGACTGCTCGCCTGCCTGGGCGCCGCCTGCGACGACAGCGGCGTCGGGCCCATCTGCCTGTGCGCCCCGGCGGATGTGTGCGTGGACGACAGCACCTGCAACGGCGGCACCTGCACCGAGGGGTGTTGCGGCGGCTGCAAGGACTGCCTGGTGGACGAGGACTGCGACGAGGCCACCGAGCGCTGCGAGGACGGGGAGTGCGTCGAGAGGGTCCAGTGCAGCGCGGATCTCGCCTGCACCACGGCCGCCGACTGCGCCGGCAGCTGCATGGCCTGCACGGACAGCTGCTGCGTGAGCGCCGAGTGCGCCTCCGACGCCGACTGCCCGCCCGAGGGCGAGCTGCAGCGCTACTGCCCGGCCGAGCCGGATCCGATCACCGGCTGCCGGGTGTGCAACTACGTGCGCTGCACCACGGACGCCGAGTGCGCCGACCCCGCCTTCCCGCTCTACCAGGAGTGCGAGGTGGGCCGTTTCCCCAAGTGCTCGCGCGGCACCTGCGAGTGCGCCCAGCCCTGCGGCGGCGACTGCCCGGACGGCAAGTACTGCTGCAAGCCCAGCAACACCTGCGAGGACATCCCGGTGGCCTGCGCGGGCGTCACCTGCCCGGCCTGCGAACAGCTCAACCCCGAGCCGGGCGGCAGCGTCAACGACGAGACCTGCGCGCTCGAGGGCGCGGACTGCTCCTGCGTGCCGCTGCCCCCGCTGGACGAGGCCTTCAAGGGCCAGTACTCGGCCATCGCGCTCGGCCTCGACGGCGTGCCCCTGCTGTCGGGTTACTACGGCGTCCCCTACGGGGACCTGCTGTTCGGCGTGGCCTCCGGCCCGGAGGCGGGCGCGAGCGTGACCTGGAGCATCGTGGACGGCCTGCCGGCCGACGCGCCCTGCGAGGGCGCGGCCGACGGCCCGCGCGGCGGCATCGCCGCGCCCGGCGACGACGTGGGCCTGGACACCGACCTGGCGGTGGGCGCCGACGGCTTCGCCCGCATCGCCTACTTCGACGCCACCCACGGGGACCTCAAGTTCGCGGTCCAGGACGCCGCGGGCTGGACGGTCCAGGTGGTGGACGAGGCCGGGGTGACCGGCCGCTACGCGTCGCTGAGGCTCGGCCCGGACGGCCGGCCCATCGTGGCCTACATGTCCGTGCTGGACGGCAGCACGGCCGCCCTCAAGGTGGCCTGGGCCAACAACCCGGCGCCGGTCTCGGCCGCCGACTGGACCTTCTACACGCTCGACAGCATGCAGGTCGCCTGCCAGCCCGCCTCGTGCGCCGAGGGCCTGGTGTGCCTCGGCGACTCGGGGCTGTGCGAGAGCCCCGACGATCCGGCCAACTGCGCGGCCGGGTGCGCGGCCGAGGAGGTGTGCGTGGCGGCCACCTGCCGGCCGCTCGGCGTGGCGCCCACCCTCGACGACCTGCCCCCGGGCGTGGGCCTGTTCGCCAGCCTGGCGCTGTTCTCGGACGGCAGCCCGGCTGTGGCCTACTACGACAGCGTGAACGGCAACCTCAAGCTGGCCCTGTGGAACGGGGGCGCGGGCGCCTTCGACCCGCCGGCGCTGCTCGACGGCCAGGACGGCGGCGGCAACGACACCGGGGACGTGGGCGCGGACTCGTCCCTGGCCATCGGCGCGGACGACAGCCTGCACCTGGTCTACCAGGACGCGCTGCTGGGCCAGCTGCGCTACCTGAGCCTGGCCGGCGGGGTGATGGAGCTCGTCGACCAGGGCGCCCGCGACGCGGACGGCAACCCGACCGACCCGGCCAGCGCGGTGGGCGAGTTCCACTGGGTGGGCAACTTCGCCCGCCTGGTGGTCGACCCGCTGGGCAACGCGCGGGTGGCCTACCAGGACGGGACCTCGCTCGATCTGGTGTACGCCACGCGCAGCCCGGCCGGGGTGTGGAGCCTGGAGATCCTGGCCCGGCGCGGCTCGGACGCCACCTTCCAGGGCAACTTCGGCTTCTTCGTGGATCAGGCGCTGAACGCCACGGGCGAGACCGCCCACGTGAGCAACTTCATGCACAACCTGCGCACCGATCCCTGGAGCTCGGGCATCGATCTGCGCACGCACGTGGTGCCCTGACCCGGGGCGGGAGGCCCCCGATGCTCTCCCGATGGACCGCTCCACGCAGCACCCGCCCCGCCTCCTGAGCGCGCTCGCGCGGCTGGGGTGGTTCGCCGCGGCCGCGGGGCTGTCGCTCGCGGGCTGCTCGGCCGAGGGACTCCCCTGCCCGGGGGGGTGCCCCGCGGGGCAGGCCTGCGACACGAGCCTGGGCCGCTGCGTGGAGGTGCGCCCCGAGGTGCCCGCGGACGTGGGGCGCTGGGCCTCGGCCGCCACCGACGACGCCGGCCGCCTGTGGGTGGCCGCCTACGCCGGCCGCTACGGCGACCTGGTGGTGGCCCACGAGCGGGCCGACGGCGGGCTGGTCTACGAGTACGTGGACGGGCTGCCCCCGGCGCAGGACGGCAGATCCGGGCCGCTGCCCGGGGTGCCGCTGCTGCTGGGCGACGACGTGGGGCTGTACGCCTCGCTGGCGCTCGACGGGCTGGGCCGGCCCCACGTGGCCTACTTCGACCGCACCCACGGCGATCTCAAGTACGCCTTCCGCTCGGGCGAGGGCTGGAACCTGCTCAGCGTGCCGCGGGCGGGGGACGAGCAGGGCCCGGTGGGCCGCCTGTGCTCCCTGGCCCTGGACGCCAGCGGCCTGCCGCGCATCGCGTACCTCGGGGAGGCGACCGGGGCCCTGCGCCTGGCCCGCAAGCACGCGGACGGGCGCTGGGCCATCGAGGAGGTCCAGGCCTGCTCCCCCGCGCAGGGCTGGCCGGGCGGCCTGGGAGGCGAGGTGGGCCGGCGGGTGGAGCTGGTGCTCGACGGACGCGGCGGGGAGTGGATCGCCTTCCACGATCCCTGCACCGGCGCCCTGCGGGTGACCAGCCGCCTGAACGAGGGCTGGATCACCTGGGACGTCGATCCCGGCCCGGGCGCGGGCACCTGGCTGGCCGCCGCGCTCGATCCCGACGGCAACCTGGCAGTGGCCTACCACGACCGGCACCTGGGTGCGCTGGCGCTGGCCAGGAACCAGGCGGGTGTGCTGGCGCGCCAGGTGGTGGACGACGGCCGGCAGGCGTCCGCCTCGGGCGCCGTGCGCTGGCGGCCCGTGGGCGCCCACTGCGCCCTCGCCTTCGGGCGCGATCGGCTGCCCCGCATCCTCTACCAGGACGGCGCCGCGCTCGATCTGTGGCTGGTCGAGGGGGCCGCGGACGGCAGCCTGGGCCCGCCGCGGCAGCTCGACCCGGCGGCGCCGGTGGGTTTCTTCAGCGACCTGGCGCCGGGCCCGCTGGGCCTGCGCGCGGTCTGCGCCAGCCTCGGCCGCGACGCGGAGGGTGAGGCCGCGGGGGAGCTGCGCACCTACCTGCTCGAGGACGGCGGACGCGGGGGGCGGCCATGAGCTGGACCCGCCCGCGCAGCCCCGCCTGGCTCGTCCCGGCCGCGCTGGCCTGGCTGCTGGGCGGCTGCCCGGTGGAGCCGCTGGACAGGCCGCCCGCGCCGGAGGCCCTCGGCCCGCGCGGCCTCGAGCTGTACCTCCCGGCCGGCCGCGTCGCGGCGCTGGGCGCCATCTTGCTCGAGCAGCTGCGCGCGACCGACCAGGCGGAGCTCCGGGCGCGGCTGCCGTCGCTGGCGGGCACGCTGGGCGGCGGGCAGGCCAGCTACGGGCTGCCGGAGCAGGAGCTCGGCCTGGCGCTCGAGGTGATCCTGCTGACCCCGCTGGACGGCGGCCTGCAGCTCAGCGCCAGCCTGGCGGGGCCGGAGGCCTCCTGGGCCCTGGATCTCCTGCCGCTCGAGGGCGAGGCGCGCACCTGCGCGCTCGGCGTCCACGGCCCGGCCCGGAGCCTCGAGCTGGCCTGGCAGCTGCACGCGGACGCCGCGGGCCGGCCGGTCCTGCTGCCCACGGGCCAGGCCGTGCTGTCGGGCGAGCCCGGCGTCGTCGAGCTGGCGCAGGACTGCACCGTGCTGGACACGGGCGCGCTGCGGGCCGAGATCGGCCAGGCCCTGGAGGCGGCGCTCCAGGCGGGCCTGCCCGGGCTGGTGGCGGACCTGGGGAGCGCCGCGGGCGGCGTGCTGGGCCTGGACGCCGGCGGCGCGGGCAGCGTGTCGGCCGGCTTCCGCTTCAGCTTCCTGACCGACGGGACCGCCGCCGCCCTGACCGGGGGCCGGCTGCGGCTGGGGTTGGTCGGCGGCTTCGAGGGCGATCGCGCGGAGTGCGTGCCGCCCGGGCTGGCCCCGCCCGCGCCGGGCGCCGGCGGGCTGGCCGGCTTCGCCGATCTGCTGCCCGGCTCGGGCCAGGCGTACGGCCTGGCGCTGGCGGTGCCGCACGCGACGCTCGTGCAGGGCCTGTGCGCCGCGCACCGGGCCGGCCTGCTGTGCCGCCGGGTGGACGAGGTGCCGCTGGAGGGGGTGTCGCTGACGGAGCTGCTGCCGTCGCTCGAGGCGCTCGGGAGCCTGAACGGCGCGCGGGTGGCGGTGTGGCCCGAGGCGGCGCCGGAGCTCAGCCTGGAGCCGCCCGGGGAGCCCGGGGAGCGCCTGCCGCGGGCCGTGCTGCGCCTGCCCGGGGTGGGCGTCGACGTGTACGCGGACCTGGACGGGGCCGACGTGCGCGTGCTGGGCTGCGAGGCCGAGCTGTTCCTGACCCTGGTGCCGAGCCTGGACGCCGAGGGGCTGCGGGTCCGGCTGGTGGAGACGCGCGTGGGAAATCTGGAGATCGGCTTCGCCCTGCTGCCGGACGAATCCGGGCCCGCGCTGCGCCAGGCCGCGGCCGCCCTGCTGGGGCAGGCGGCCGGGGTGCTGGTGGACGGCCTCGGGCCGCTGGCGCTGCCGCTGCCCGCGGCCGGTCGCGGCGAGGTGCTCGAGGCCTGGACCGAGGCCCAGGCCGTGGTGATCTACCTGGAGCCCTGAGCGCTGCCGTCCAGGACCGCTCCTCGAGGGAGGCCGCGTCGCCATGGGACTGGTGAAGGGGCTGCGCGCGCTGCACACCCTGGCCATCACCGGCGTGCTGGGCGGCGTGTGCCTGGCGGTCGGCCTGCCCGAGGTGGTGACCTACTTCCAGAACCCCGAGCCTGCGACGCTGACCTGCGCGGAGGCGGACAAGGCTGGGCGCGAGGGCTGGGTCGCCATCTCCGGCTGCCGCCTGCTCCTGGCGGAGGCGGCCCACGAGACCTGGTCCGACCCGAACGAGCTCCGCAAGGTGCTCGTGCCCCTCGCGGCCCCCGGGACCGGCGAGGACGCGGCGCTCGGGCTGGTGCTGCAGAGCGAGGATCCGGCCCTGCTGGCCAAGGTCCGCGAGCTGCGCGACGCGGGGCGCAGGCTGCAGGGCCTCCAGGTCCAGCAGGACATGATCGCCAGGGACCCGCGCTACGCCGACTTCGTCCACAAGACCCTGGCACAGGCGCAGACCGATGTCCTGCAGGCCCGGACCCGGCTCCAGGAGCTCCTCGACGAACCCGGACTGGCGCCAGTCCGGGACGCGCGGGGCATGCTGCGGGGCCCCGGCTGGCTGAACGAGCGGACCGTGGCGGACCTGCGGCGCGAGCTCGGGCCGCGCCTGGCCCCGGGTTTCCGGCTGCTGGAGGACGGGGCCACGCCGCGCCTGGCCTGGCCGCTGACGCTGTCCGTGCTGGGGAACCTGTTCGGCCTGGCGTTCCTGGGGACCCTGATCGCCGCCTTCGCCGGGCGCCGCTGAGCCGGGTGCGCGGCCGCTCAGGCGCGGCCGTGGACCAGGGTGCGGGTGTCGTCCTGGAAGGTGACCAGGATCTTGTCGCCCTCCTTGAGGCCGACCACCACGCCGATGCCGAACTTGCCGTGGATGAGCACCTGCCCGATCTCGAAGGTAGTCTTGGGGTGGTAGGCGATCGGGTTGCGCAGGTCCTTGCCGGCGGTGGCGTCCAGCCAGGCCTTCTCCGGCCGCCTGGGGCTGGGCGGCGCCCAGGTGCCCGAGCCCTTCTCCACCGCGCGCTTGCGCGGCGCGGCGCCGGGCGGCGCCTCCCGGAAGATGTGCTGGCTGTGGCAGGTGCGGCACTCGACCCGGGTCGGCTCGCCCTGCTCCATGACCATGATGGTGTGGCCGAGCACCAGGCGGCACTTGGTGCAGTAGGCGTCGATCTCGGCGCCCACCCGCACCTTGGGCCCGCTGGGCGCGTAGTCGGCCAGGGTCTTGTGACGCTCCACGGCTCCTCCAGCGGACTCAGGCGCCTGGCTTGGCGCGCTCGGCCTTGAGCTGCGCGGCCGGGATCAGGCCGCCCTTGTACCGCACCATCGGCACGCCCGCGGGCACCTCGCGCGGCACCTCGGCGATCACGTCCTCCGGGTTGGAGACCAGCAGCAGGTCGTTGGGGATCTCCCGGCCGGGCTGGATCAGCACCTTGGCACCCAGCACCGCCCGGTGGCCCACGCAGGAGGCCAGGAACTGGCGCCCGGTGCCGGCCTGCTTGCCCTGGTGCATGACCTTGATGTCCCCGGTGAACTTGGCGTCCATGAGCGCGCACCAGCCGTACAGGTAGACCTCCCGGCCCACCACGGCCATCTGCATCTTGATGTTGCCCAGCGTCGAGCCCGGGTAGCACAGGCTGGAGGCCACGAAGAAGTTCTCGGTCAGGTAGCAGCCGTGGCCGATGACGGAGTTCAGCACCACCGCGTGATCGGCGATGATCACCCCGTCGCCGATCAGGCTGTTGCGGATGCACACCCCGGCCCCGACCTTGACGTCCTTGCCCAGGATGGAGGCCTCCAGGTAGGCGGTCGGGTGCATGTCGGCGCCCGGGCCCACCGAGTTCATCCCGGCCAGCACCCTGTACTTGTTCACCGAGCGCTCGCGGGCCAGCGAGCCGAGCAGGGTGAGCGCGGTCCACACCTTGTGCGAGCGCACCCGCTCCATCCAGGCGATGCCGAACGCGAGCTGGCCGAGCCACAGCAGGTGGGTCCAGTGCGAGATGTGGCAGCAGACCGTGGAGGTGATGGCGAAGTGGAAGACCTGCTCCTTCTCGTCCAGCACCGGCATGCGGGTCGGCACGACGATCTCGCGCATGGGCACCTCGAGCGGGGGGCAGCGCTCCAGGAGCGCCGCGCGCACGTCCTGCGCGCGCTCGGGCAGCTCCCCGTCGGGCACCAGCCACAGGTCGTAGACCGCCCGGCCGCCCTCGCCCTGCTCGGGCCAGTCCTCCAGGCGCAGGTCCTGGAGCGGCAAGGGCGCCTCCACCGAGCGGCAGCGCCCGAGCGCCAGCGCGGCCCCGCGGGAGCGCTGCTTGCGCGCCGTGGCCAGGAAGTCCGCCAGGGCCTTCTCCGAGAAGTACACGTAGTCCGGAGCCAGCAGGCAGGGACGCTCGCGGGCGTCCACGGGCCGGGCCACGCGCTCGAGCTCCACGCCCGCCCTCCGGCAGGCGCGCGCCTGGGTGTCGGCCAGCCGCTCGAGCAGCACCTGGGCCTCGGACACGTGATCCCCGAAGGGGGCGAGCACCGTGTCGGTGTGGTACAGGTAGAGCTTCATCGGGGCTCCTCCTGATCGATCTCCGGCGGGCTCCAGCCCGGGTAGGCCTGCTCCACCGGCAGCAGCGTGCTCTCGAAGTAGGTGTAGGGCCTGCGCGGCTCGACCCGGGTGGGCAGCTTGCCCACGGCCTCCTCCGGCCGCAGGATGATCGTGGTGCGGTTGGGCACGGCCCGGCCGGGCTCGAGCAGCGCCCGCGCGCCGAGCTGCGAGCCGTGGCCGGCGCAGCCGCCCAGCACCCAGCGGCCAGTCGGCACCTCCCGGCCGGCCTGCACCACCGAGATCGGGCCGGTCAGCCCGTCGTCGCGCAGCGTCACCCCGGTGGTCATGAACACCCGCCGGCCGAGGACCGAGTTGCGCAGCATGAGGTTGGCCAAGGTGGAGCCCGGGTAGAAGGTGCAGCCGATGAAGTAGGAGTCGTTCAGCGTGTTGCAGCCGGCGCCCACCACGCAGCGCTTGAAGTGCGTGTGTGAGCCCACCTCGACCCCGTCCCCCAGGATGCACTCGCGCACGCTGGCGAAGGGGCCGATCTGCACGTGATCGCCCAGGATGGAGCCCTCGACCAGCGCGGTGGGGTGGATGTCGCAGCCGCGCCCGAGCACGTTCAGCCGGCGCGGATCGGCCGCGCCGGCTCCGCGCAGGCGGGCCCGCAGCGGGTGATCCTGCCAGTGCTCGCGCAGGCGCACCCGCGGCAGCAGGTGGTTCAGCCACAGCACGTGCACCCAGTGGCGCACGTCCGCGGCCAGGCACAGCGTGCGCGGCATGGCCAGGCTGGTCCGGGGCGGGCCGGGCCGCACCTCGGGCAGCAGCTCGACCTCCGGTCCGGGCTCGACCACCACCGGCGTGGCCCGCGCGCGCAGCCGCTCGCGCAGCGCCTCCCAGGAGTCCGCGCCGCGCAGCCCCTCCAGCTCGCCGCGGGCCAGGTAGAGATCGTAGCCCACCGCCCCCGGGCACCCGTCCTCGTCCACGCGCTGGAGCGGCCGGGCGTACTCGCTGGCCGGTCCCCGCCGGAGCGCCAGCCGGTACACGCCCGGACCGCCGGGCACCGCCGCCAGGAACGCCCGCGCGGCGGCCCGGGTGACGAACAGCGTGTCCGGCAGCAGCAGCAGCTCGCCCCGCGCGGGGATGGCGCCGAGGAAGCCCGGCTCCGGCTTGGCCCCGGCCTGGAGCAGCGCCCGGGCCACTGCCAGCCCGAGCTCCTCGACGCCCAGCAGGGCGCTCGAGATGGGATCGCCGAAGGGCTCCAGCGCGAGCCCGGTCAGGAAGCGCAGCGCCCTCAAGGGGTCTCCAGCATGTGCTCCGGCTGGCCGGTGGACTCCAGCACGGCCCGCCACAGGTCGCCGTCCGGGTTCAGGTGCTTGCGGCGCTGGATGGCCGAGGTGATGGGCACGTGCACGAAGGTGTTGGCCCAGGAGGAGATCAGCAGGCCGGTCTTGCCGGCCATGCCGGCGTGCACCGCCTGCTGGCCCAGGAACTGGCAGAAGACCCCGTCGTTGGGGTTGGCCGGCACGGAGCGGATGATGTAGCTCGGGTCGATGTACTTGACCGAGCCCTCCAGGCCGCGCGCCTTGAAGTGGGCGCCGATGCGGTCCCGCAGCAGCACCCCGATGTCGCCCAGCTTCTTGTTGCCCGAGGCGTCCCGACCCGAGTCCGGGAACAGGCTCTGGCCGGCCCCCTCGGCCACCACGATCAGCGCGTGGCCGCGGTTGCGCACGCGGGTCTCCAGGACCTGCAGCAGGCCGCGCGGCCCCTCCAGCGCGAAGGGCACCTCGGGCACCAGCACGAAGTTGGCGTCGCCCTCGGCCAGGGCGGCGTGCGCGGCCACGAAGCCTGACTCGCGCCCCATCAGCTTGACCAGCCCGACGCCGTTCATCGTCCCGGTGGCCTCGGCGTGGGCGCAGCGCAGGCTCTCGACCGCCTCGCCGACGGCGGTGTCGAAGCCGAAGGTGCGGGCGCACAGCAGGATGTCGTTGTCGATGGTCTTGGGCACCCCGACCACGGAGATCCTCAGCCCGCGCTTCTTGATCTCCTGGTGGATCTCCTCGGCCCCGTGCAGCGTGCCGTCCCCGCCGATGCAGAACAGGATGCGGATGTCCTCGCGGTCGAGCGTGTCCACCATGACGGGCACCGGCTGGGGCCCGCGCGAGGAGCCCAGGAAGCTGCCGCCGTCCTGGTGGATGTCCTTGACGGCCTCGGGGGTCAGCTCCTGCATGGCCAGGCCGAGCGCGGGGTTCAGCCCGGCGTAGCCGTAGCGCACGCCCTTCACCCGCTTGACGCCGTAGGTGAAGTAGAGCCCGTTGACGATCGCGCGCACCACGTCGTTCAGCCCCGGGCACAGGCCGCCGCAGTTGACGATGGCCGCCTTGGTGTTGGCCGGGTCGAAGAAGATGTCCGCGCGCGGGCCGGCCGCCTCGAAGCTGGTCACCGGCAGGGCGGCCCGCAGCCGCTCGCTCACCCGGCCCGCGTCCCCGTCGTACAGCACCCGCTCGCTGTCCGCGGTGAAGCGCTGGTAGCGGTAGGGCGAGGGCACCCGGCAGGGCCCCAGGCTGTCGACGGAGGTGTCGATGGCCATCTCGAGCATCACGGTCTGCATGTCAGCCGCCCTCCCCGCCGAGGAGCACGCGCGGGGCGTGGGGATCCGCGCGCGCGATCACCTCGTAGTTGATGGTCCCGGCCCAGCCGGCCAGCTGCTCGGCGCTGATGCGCTCGTCGCCCTGGGCGCCCAGCAGCACCACCTCGTCCTCCAGGCGGACCTCCGGGACGTCGGTCACGTCCACCATGCACAGGTTCATGCACACGCGCCCGCGGATGGGCGCGCGCGCGCCGCGCACCAGCACGTGCCCCTGGTTCGACAGCCGCCGGTCGTAGCCGTTGGCGTAGCCCACCGGCAGGATGGCCAGGCGGGTGGGCCGGGTGCAGCGGTAGGTGCAGCCGTAGCCCACGTAGGCGCCGCTGGGGACGAGCTTCACCTGGGCCACGCGGGTCTTCCAGCTCAAGGCCGGGCTGAGCCGCAGGGCGTCCTGGCCCTGCGCCAGGGCGGACAGGAAGGTCTCCTTGGAGGGCCACAGCCCGTACAGGCCGATGCCCACCCGGGCCAGGGCGAAGTGGGTCTGGGGGAAGAGGATGGCCGCCGCCGTGCAGGCCGTGTGGGGCAGCTCCACCGGGAAGCCGGCCGCGCGCACCTCGGCCAGGAGCGCCTGGAAGCGCCCGAGCTGCCCGCGGGCGAAGTCGTGCTCGGTGGTGTCCTCGATGTTGGCGAAGTGGGTGTGCGCGCCCTCCAGGTGGAGCTCGGGGTGCTCGCGCAGCAGGGCGAGCGCGCGTGCGAGCGGCTCGCCGTCCAGGCCCAGCCGCTGGGTGCCGGTCTCCAGCTTGAGGTGCAGGTGGAGCGGCTGCCCGGCCGCCCGCGCCGCCGCGGCGCCGGCCTCGAGGGTCTCCAGGCTGGAGGCGGTCACCCGCACCCCCTGGGCGGCGGCCTCGCCGAGGTCGGCCAGCGGCACGTAGCCCAGCACCAGGATGGGCGCCTGGAGGCCGGCCGCGCGCAGCGCCAGCGCCTCGGCCAGGTTGAACACCCCCAGCCAGTCCGCCCCGGCGCCGAGCGCCACGCGCGCCACCGGCGCCATCCCGTGTCCGTAGGCGTCGGCCTTGACCACGGCCATCAGCCGCGTGTGCGCGTCGAGGCGGGCGCGGAACTTCCTGAGGTTGCAGGCCAGCGCGCGGCCGTCGACCTCGAGCCAGGACAGGGGGGTGGGCATGGGACGCCTCCGGCCGCCATCGAACCATACCCCCCGGGGCCTTTCAAGGCCTGGGTCCCTGCCAGGCTACTGCTCCCAGCAGGCCACGCTGCCGCCGGCGGTCTGGTTGTCGCCCTCGTCGCACTCCGGCACGCGGCCGTCCGGGTCCACCGCGGCGTACAGGGTGAAGGGCCGCAGGGGGACGGGCTCGAGGACCACGACCAGCGACAGGCTTGCGCCCGGGGCGAGCGGGCCGGCCACGGGCTCGTCCTTGATGCGCGCGCCGCCCTGGTTGGGGTCGCCTACATAGAAGCGCACCAGGAAGTCGGCCGCGGGCAGGGCGCCGTCGTTCCAGACCTCCACCTCCACCGTGGGCCGGGGGCAGACCCCGTCGTCGATCGCGCCCAGCGCCAGCCGCAGATCCGCCGTCTGCACCCCCGGCGAGACCACGGCGACCAGGTCGTTGTTGCCCTCCTGGCACTCGCGCTCGCGGTCCTCTGGATCGAAGATCGCCCGCACCTCCGCGGGCAGCGTGCCGCGGGGGTTGTCGGTGGCCTCGAAGCGCGCGCTGACGAAGCGCTGTCCGCCCGGCTCGAGCGTCGCGCCCAGGCGCACCTCGAGCGGGGCCCCGGCGCCGTCCAGCAGCGGCTCGACGAGCTCCGGATCGGCCCAGCGCCCCTCGAACCGCAGGGCCACCTCCGGGCCGACCTGCAGATCGCCCCGGTTCTCCACCTGGACCACGATGTCCAGCGTGCTGGAGAGCGCCCCGCACACCGCGTCGGGGGAGGAGAACTGCATGGCGAGCACCGCCAGGTCGGGCGCGCTGTCGTAGGCGCGGGGGTTGGAGCGGTAGTTGTTGTACACGCGGTTGCCGTACGGCAGCCAGCTCGCGGGCTCGCGTGAGGGCAGGCCGCCGCTCTCCAGCACGTTGGTGACGTGGTAGGCGTGCTGGTTCCAGACGCGGCGCGCGGACACCCAGGTGTCGCCCCGATCGCCCCACACCTCCAGCCCGTTGTTGTACTGGGCGTCGAGGTCCTCGGAGCAGAAGCCCGACTCGTTCGAGGCGCCGAAGACGATCTCGGCGTTGCCGTCGTTGTCGACGTCGGCCACCACCGGGTACTCGATGCGCGTGCGGCTCTCGGAGGGCTCGGAGAAGAAGACCTCGCCGTCCAGACCTGCGTAGATGCGGAAGCGGCACTCGTCGTTGTAGATCACCTCGGCCGCCCCGTCGCCGTTGAAGTCGAATACGCTCGAGCCGGTCACCCGGCTGGAGTCGTCCTCGGTGGCGCGGACCCAGCCGTTGTGCAGGCACACGCACCGGCCGATGCGCGGGTTACAGACCGCCTCTCCCGCCAGGCAGTCCGGGTCGGCCAGGCAGGCCTGGCCGTTCGGGCCGCGGGCCGGGTTCCCGGCGGGCGGCGGCTGGCCATCCACCAGCGCCTCCGGCCAGGCCGGGCAGGCGGCGCTGGCGGGCTGCAGGTCGAACAGCACGTAGGCCGTCTCGAAGGCCGTGCCCACCTCGGGGAACCCGTCCCCGTCGAAGTCGTCCACGTTGGGGGCGCCGCCGTTGTTGCCGGCCCCGCCCGGGGCGTCGACCAGCAGGACGCCGCTCGCGCCGTCGAGCACCAGCAGCCGTCCGGAGACGATCACCACCACCTCGGGCCGGCCGTCGAGCGGGTTGGACGGGCCGGGCGGCTGGAGCGGATCGGCGCCCCACACGTCCGCGATGGCGCAAAAGCCCTCGCGCGACGGCAGCGCGCCGCCGCTGACCGCCTGGGCGTCCCAGCGCAGCGTGAGCTCGCCGGCGCAGAAGGCCACCTGGTCGGGATCGACCTCGGCCCCGGTGCATTGGTCGCGCCGCGTGACCCCGGGCGGCGGCCGGGGGAAGGCGTAGGCCACCGAGCCGGCCACGATCTCCATGCGCCCGTCGCCGTCGAGATCCACCGGGCAGGAGACCGGGCCCTGGCCGTTGACCCCGTGGGCCAGCGTGCCGCTGAAGCGATCGAGCACCCGGATCACTCCGTCCACGTCCTGCTGCAGGCTGAACACGTTGCGCCCGACGACGATCTCCGCCAGACCCTCGCCGTCCAGGTTGGCCAGCGCCACGGCCGGGTCGGCGCCGCCCAGATTCCCGGCGGCGTTCAGCGACAGGCGCGCGCCGTCGTGCGAGAAGATCAGCAGCTCGTCAGCCTCGCCGATCGCGACGATCTCGGGCCCGCCGTCGCCGTCCAGGTCGCCGGCCGCCGGGATGGCGGTCGAGTCGAGCTCGGCGTCGGCGTAGGCGCAGGCCAGGTCGAGCGGGTCGCCCTCGTGCCAGGTGGTCCCGCCGCAGGCCGCGAAGTAGTCCGCGCCCTTCGCGGGACCGCCGCCGTGGATGGCCCGCAGCACCCCGTTGGAGGTGTACTCGTGGCCGGCCCCGCGGAAGGTGACGAACACGATCTCCGGGTAGTCGCGCTCGTCGATCAGCCCGTCGCCGTTGTCGTCGTCGAGGTTGACGACCAGCGGGGTCATGACCACCTGGCCGGCGTCCGGGCAGGGCGCGCCCGCAGCGGCGGGGGCGGCCGCGGTGCCGCCCCAGGTGATCTCGGGGACCGGCAGGACGCTGGCGAAGGGCTGGGGCGCGAGGCGGCAGGTCGGCTCCTGGCCGGTCCCCACGCAGGCGCCGGCCTCGCAGGCGGTCCAGGACGGGCAGTCCCAGTCGTCCTCGCAGGAGCAGGACGCGCGCCCCGCGCCGTCGTCGACGCACACGCTGCCGGTGGCGCCGTCGGGGTCGCACTCGAACAGCCCCAGGTAGCCGCTGCCGCTCGGGCTGCACTCCTGCAGCAGGCCGCCCTCGCAGCGCGTCTGGCCGGCGGCGCACGTGTCGTCGAGGCACACCCGGCCGTCGCAGAAGCGCTCCGGGGGGCAGTCGATGTCCCCGTCGCAGGAGATGTCCGCGCACACGGCGCCGCCGCCGGGCGTGGGCCGGCACTCCTCGGTCGGGCCGCAGTCCAGCTCCTCGCAGGTCTCGTTCACGCAGCCCGCGCCACCCGCGCCGTCCGGTTCGCAGCGCTGGCCGGGATCGCACACGACGCCGGCGCAGGGATCGGGGCCGTCGTCGTCGGCCACCCCGTCCTGGCCGTCGCCGTCCTGGCCGTCGCCGTCCAGGGCGTCGCCGTCCTGGCCGTCCAGGCCGCCGTCACCGGGGCCCTGGCCGGGGTCGTCGCAGGCCGGCAGGCCCAGGGCGAGCAGCAGGCAGGCGAGCAGGCACGGGGGGCAGGGCCGGTTCCGGTTCATGGTCCACCTCGTGGCTGGGGGCTCCCCCGAGGATGGGGCCGGGGGGCCGGAGGGGTCAAGGGGATGGGGCGCGCTGGCGGAACAGGGCCTCCACCTCCTGGGTGAAGGCCGGGACCGAGAAATCCGGGGCCTGGTAGTCCGGGCGCAGGCGGCCGAGCTCCTGGACGCGGATCTCGGCCGCCGAGAAGGTCTGGAACCAGTAGCTGCCCGGCGGGAACCAGCGCTCGGTGCCCTGGATGCGCCAGGCCCGCAGCTCCGCCCCGCACATCCTGGCCAGGGCGAAGGCGCCCTTGTGGAACGGCTGCAGCCAGCCGTCCCGGGTGCGCCGGCCCTCGGGGAACACGAACAGGTTGCCGCCGGCCTGCAGGTAGGCCCTGAGCCGCTGGATGCGCTCCTCGGTCATGCCGCTCAGCGCCCCCAGGGCGGGGATGAAGCCCAGCCGGCGCACGAACCAGCCGAACACCGGGGTGCGCACCCAGGTGGCCTTGATGAGCGTGGTGTGGCGGGGCAGCAGGTGCACCAGCAGCAGCGGATCGAGGTAGGAGACGTGGTTGCACACCACCACGCAGCCCCGGGTCCGGCGGAGCTCCGGTTCGAGGCGCAGGCGCACCCCCGGCGAGATGCCCGCCGCCATGACCAGGAACCAGCCGAAGAACCAGTGGCTGTAGGCCTGCAGCGCCAGATCGATCCGGCGGCCGCACAGCGCGTTGCCCGCCAGCCAGGGCAGGCACATGCACGGGTAGGCCACGAAGAACAGCGGCGCGCAGATCGCCAGCACCAGCATGTCCCAGGTGAACTTCAGGGTGCGCAGGCCGAGGCCCATGGGCCTACTCGAAGCGCTTGAGGAACAGGCAGGTGTTGACCCCGCCGAAGGCGAAGTTCTGCACCGCGGCGACGCGGATGGGTTGCTCGACCAGCTCCTGCGCGTGCCGCACCATGGCGCAGCGATCGTCGATCTCCTCCAGGTGGAGGGTCGGCGCGATCACCCCGCGCTTCATCATCGACAGCATCAGCACGGTCTCGATCGCGCCGCAGGAGCCCATGGTGTGGCCCATGTAGCTCTTCAGCGCGGTGACCCAGGGGCCATGCCCGTAGATCGCGCCCATGGCCTGGGCCTCGATGATGTCGCCCATGCGGGTGGCGGTGGCGTGCGCGCTGATCACGTCCACCTGCGCGGGGCTCAGCTGGGCGCTCTCCAGGGCCAGCTTGATGGTCTGCTGCACCCCCTGGGCGTTGGGCAGGATGAGGTCGCCGCCGTTGTTGCCGCAGGCGAAGCCCAGCACCTCGGCCAGGATCGGGGCCCCGCGCCGCTGGGCGTGCTCCAGGGACTCGAGCACCACCGCGCCCGCGCCCTCGCCGACCACCAGCCCGTCGCGGCGCTTGTCGAAGGGGCGCGGGGTGAGCCCGGGGGTGTCGTTGAAGGCGGTCGAGCAGGCCAGCAGGTTGTCGAACACGGCCACCGTGGTGAGGTCGTACTCGTCCGCCCCGCCGCACAGCATGGCCTCCTGCAGCCCGAACTTGATGGCCTCGAAGCCGTAGCCGATCGACTGGCTGGAGGTGGTGCAGGCGGTCGAGGAGGCGATCACCCGCCCGGTGATGTGGAACATCTTGGTGATGTTCACCGCGGTGGTGTGCACCATCGACTTCAGGTACTCGGCGGCGCTGATGCCGCTGACCTTGGTGCGGTTCCCGGAGAAGAAGGTCTCGTAGATGGCCCGCTGCACGGTCGGGCTGCCGTGGGTGGAGCCGAAGGCCACGCCCATGCGCCCGGAGCCGAAGAGCTCGGGCGGGAGCTGGGCCTGGGCCAGCGCCTCCTTGGCCACCTGGCAGGCGTAGTAGGAGACCGGCCCCATGGTCTTGCGGTGCTGGCGCTCGAACTCGTAGGCGATGGGGTAGTCCACGGTGCCGAAGGCGCCCGAGTGGATGTACTTGCTCAGCAGCTCGTCGGGCTTCAACGCCTTCACGCCGCTACGCCCGTGCACCAGGGCGTCCCACATGCCCGCCTCGGTGTTGCCGATGGGGGTGATCGCGGCGCAGGCGGTGATCACGACTCTGCGTTCCATGGGGACCTCGGCGCGGGGAGGGTGGACCGGGGGCCTGGCGCTACCCCAGGCCCTCCACGTAGCTGCAGATCTCGCGGATGGTGCGGATCTCCATGGCGGGCTTCTTCTCTTCGGGGGACAGCGCGCGGCCCAGCATGTCCTCGATGGCCACCAGCAGCTCGATGGCGTCGATGGAGTCGAAGTTGTGCTTCTCCCGGAGGTCGTCGTCCATGCCCGGGGACACGATCTCGAACTTCTCCTCGAGGATGGAGAGGATCTGGGTGTCGATCTGCTCGCGGGTCATGCCACGCCTTCCGTACCCCCTCCGCGCTCAGAATCCTTGCTGGGACATCACGAACAGCGCCATCATCAGCAGGCTGCCAGCGATCGCCATCACGGTAATCATGCCAGCGTACCTCCGTGCCGCACGTCCGGTGGCCATTTGTATCGAGCGCGCGGGGAGTTGTCAACCGTCGCCTTCGTCGGGTCCGTCCGCGCCCAGGCCCAGCCTGGCGATCTTGGCCACCAGGGCCTGGCGCGAGATGCCCAGCGCCCTGGCGCAGCGGGTGCGGTTGCCCCCATGGCGCGCCAGCGCGGCCTCGACGACCATGGCCTCCAAGCGCTCCATGACCTCCTTGAGGCTGCCCTGCAGTGAGCGCTCCAGGCCGCCGCCCCCGAGCCGCTCCGACAGGTGGCCCAGCTCGAGCGCCGCCCCGTCGGGCGCCAGCAGGCAGGCCCGCTCCAGCTCGTTGCGCAGCTCGCGGATGTTGCCCGGCCAGGCGTAGGACTGCAGGGCCGCCGCGGCCTGGGCCGTGAGGCCCGGGTGGGCGCGGCCGTGCTCGGCCGAGAAGCGCGCCAGGAAGTGGGCGGCCAGCGGCAGGATGTCCTCGGGCCGCTCCCGCAGCGGCGCCACCCGCAGGCTGAAGACGTTCAGGCGGAACAGGAGGTCCTGACGGAAGCGGCCCTCGGCCGAGAGCCGCTCGAGGTCGCGGTGGGTGGCGGCCACCACGCGCACGTCCACCGCCCGCGCGCGGCTCGAGCCGACCGGCATGAGGGCGCCCTCCTCCAGGACGCGCAGCAGCTTGGGCTGGAGCTCGGCGGGCATGTCGCCCACCTCGTCTAGGAGCAGCGTCCCGCCGTGGGCCACCTCGAACAGCCCCTGGCGCGCCTGGTGGGCGCCGGTGAAGGCCCCGCGCACGTGCCCGAACAGCTCGGACTCCAGCAGGCCCGCGGCGATGGCGGAGCAGTTCACCGCGGCGAACGGCCCGGCGGCGCGCGGGCTGGACTCGTGGATGGCGCGGGCCACCAGCTCCTTGCCCGAGCCGGTCTCGCCCAGCACCAGCACCGTGGTGCGGGAGGGGGCCACGGCCGCGATCTGGCCGCGCAGCGCCGCCATGGCCGGCGAGCGGCCGATCATCTCCTCCCCGGCCGGACGCTGGCCGAGCCGCGCCTGCAGGTAGGCGCAGCGCCCCTCCAGGCGGCTCTCGGCGTCCCGCAGCCGCTCGATCAGCCGCCCCGTGGACAGCGCCCCGCTGAGCTGTCCGGCCAGCACCGCCACCAGGTCCAGCTCGCGCTCGCCGAAGCGGGCCTGCGGCCCGGCCCCCACCTGCAGCGCCCCGACCAGCTCCTCGCCGGACACGAGCGGGGCGAGCACCAGGGAGCGGCTGGGCTGGGCCAGCAGCGAGCGGCTGGCGCCGCTGAGCGCGGTCACGTCCTCGACCAGCAGCGCCTCGCGCGCCCGCGCGAGCTGCTGCATCAGGGCCTGGGAGGGCGCGCCCCCCACCCCCGGCGCCGGACCACCCCCCGGGCGGGCGTCCAGGCAGAGCGCGGAGGCGAAGCGCCCGCTCGTGTCCCGCAGGATGCACTGGGCCCGGGCGGCCTGGGGCAGGGCCTGCAGCAGGAACTCGAGCGTGCGGCGGGCCAGCCCCAGGCTGTCCTCCTCGCCCCGCAGCTCGAGCAGCAGCTTGAGCAGGCGGTGGAGCGTCTCCGCGGCCGTCTGGCCGCCGGCCACGCCCAGGGCCCGCCGCGCCACGACGGTGGCCTCGGCCAGCAGCTCGCCCGCCTGCGCCCGGGCCGGCTCGGCCGGGAGCACCTCCAGCAGCCTCAGGCAGGAGGGCCGGTCGGCGTCCCCGAGCTGCAGCTCGTCCCCGGCGGCGAGCAGCACCCCCGGGGCCCCGCCCCGCGGCACCGGGCGGCGCTCGTCGCCGCGCACATGCGCGGAGCCGTTGGTCGAGCCGAGGTCCTCGAAACGCACCCGCTCGCCCTCCAGCACCAGCCGGCCGTGCAGCGTGGAGACGCGCGGATCGCCCAGCACCACGTCGTTGCCCGACCCGCGGCCCACCTGGACGATCGGACCGTCGAGCAGCCGCTCCGCGCCCTCGCCGCCGGCGGCCCCGTCCCGGATCCACAGGCGGATGCGGCCCGCCGGGCTCACCAGCGCACCTCCGCCAGCAGCTCGAGCGGCAGGCAGAACGAGCTCTCGTCCTGGTTGATCACCAGGCTGGGGTTCACCTCCAGGCCCAGGCCCCAGGCCCCGTCGGCCGGCCAGACCAGGGCCAGGCGGCCCTGCAGCAGCGCCAGCCAGTGGTCGTAGCGGTCGCGGGTGCCCATGGTGTGCGCGCCGAGGGCCAGGCCCAGGCGCACGGCCAGGGGGCCGGCCAGGAGCTGCACCTCGCCGGCCAGGACCAGCGCCATGGACTGGAGCGCGCCGCCGCCGTCCCGCGTGGGGTGGTAGGCGTAGTCGTAGGCCACCGCCAGGGAGATCGGGCCGGACGGCCGCCAGGCGAAGCGCAGGCCAGCCCCCAGGCCGCTCGAGACCTGCTCGGCGTCCTCGCCGAAGAGCACCACGGCCCCGCCCGTCAGCCCCAGGCGGAAGGCGCGCGGGTCCTCCGGAGGCGGGGCAGGACCGGGCTGGACGGGGCTGGGGGCAGGCTCGGGCCTGGCCGCCGCCGGAGCCGGAGCCGGGGCCGGGACCGGGACCGGGGCGGCCTCGGCCGGCGCGGCGGGCTTGTGCAGCGGCGGCCGCTCGGCCAGGGGCTCCTCGCGCAGCTTGCCCTGCCCGGGCCGGAGAGCCTGGGCGGCCAGCCGGTCGCGGGCCTGGCTCCAGACGTACACCAGCTTGGGCGGGTGCTCGCCGGGCGGGAGCTCGTAGCCGGGATCGATCAGCAGCAGGGCGGTGAACTCGGCCTCGGCCCGGGAGAGCTCGTCCTGGGCGGTGAAGATCTCGGCCAGCTTCAGGCGTGCGGCCTGGACGTGCTGGAGGTAGGCCGGATCCCGCTCGGGCGAGAAGGCCTGCAGGGCGCGCTCGAGCCTGACCCGGGCGCACTCGAGATCCAGGTTCTGGTAGCACACCAGCCCGGCCGCGAGGTCGAGCTGGCCGGGGAACTGCTCCGCCGCCCGCGCCCCGGGGGCCGCCAGCAGGCCGAGCGCCAGCCAGGCCCACGCGCGCGAGGCCCTCACGGGCCCCCCCCGTCCGCGCCGCCGTCGCCGTCTCCGCCGTCGGGCACGTCGAGGGCCGGCAGGATGAAGAACGGGCCCGAGCCCCTGTAGATGCGCTGGGGGTGGCCGAAACTGGTGTAGGCGATGTCCAGGTAGAGCCTTCGCTCGCCGGTGCGCGCGTGCCTGTCCGCCCCCAGGATCACGTCCCAGGTGTCCACGCCGTTGTTGGAGGTGGGCACGTGGTTGTAGTCTTCGAGCAGCTCGCCGCCCTGCCAGAACTCGAAGCGGGTGATGAAGACCTCGTCGCCCTCCCCGGGGGTCCAGGGTGGCGGGGTGTCGAAGACGATGCGGAACTGCTCGACCTTGCCCTGGCGCAGGGTCTCGCGCTCGACCTCGCCCACGAAGAAGCTCAGGTTGGAGTCGACCGGCTCGGCCCCGCCGTCTCCGGCGTCCGTCCGGGCCGCGTCGGCGAAGGCCCCGCAGCCGGCCGCGAGCCAGCCGAGGGCGCCCAGCGGGATGAGGTGACGGAGCAGCATGCGGCCGGAATCTAGCACCCCGGCGGGGCCAGAGACAAGCCGCCGGCGAGGGCGGGCCGCGCAGGCGCCGCTATCTCAGGGCCTGCAGCACGCGGATGAGATCCGCGGTCTCGATGCCCTCGATGCGGTAGCCGGACGGCGTGACGAGCGCCAGACCGCCCGCCAGCACCGCGGGCCTCCGGCCGCGGGGCAGCTTGACCGCCTTCTCGAGCGTCCGCAGGGCCTTGGCCTTGCCCGGCTTGCGGCCCGGCTTGCGGCCCGGCTTGCGGCCCGGCTTGCGGCCGGGCTTGCGGCCCGGCTTGCGCCCGGGCTTGCGGCCGGGCTTGCGGCCCGGCTTGCGGCCGCCCTTGCTCTTCTTGGGCAGATCGAGGCCTTCCTTCTTGGCCCAGGCGTTCAGCGTGATGTAGGGCACGCTCAGCTTCTCGGCCGCCGCCACGGCGCTCTCTCCGGCCTGGCGCAGCTCGGCCCACTTGCCCAGCAAGGAGGCCTTCTCCGCGGGCGTGTAGCGCTTGCCCTTCTTCGCGTTGAGCTCGGACTTCGGGGCCGCGCTGGCGGGTTTCGCTGCGCGCTTGGCCTTCTTCGGCATGGGGAGCCTCCTGGGGACGAGATTGAATGCAAACCGAACCATGGCAGCTGGATACTCCAGATGGAGTGTGAATGCAAACTCTATTTCTGACTCCCCGGAGGGGGAGCGGGGCTCAGGGATCGGGCACGTCCATCAGGTGCGGGGTGTGGCGCAGCCAGGAGTCGTTGCGCTCGGCGTAGCGGATGAGGTCCGCGCAGGACACGTCGCCGGGCTCCTTGTCGGGGAACATGCTGTCCAGGCGCTGCAGGCGGAAGTAGGTGCGGGTGGGATCGGCGTGCATGACCGACTGGCTGTCGTACACCAGCGAGGGCTTGGAGGCGGAGATGACGAGCTGCTCGTTCTCGATGCTGGCCAGGCCGCGGATGTGATTGGCGTCCACCAGTTCGCCGTCGTAGGTGGCCTGCCAGCGCTGCACGTTGTAGATCTCGCCGCGCATGATGCCGTCCATCAGGGTGGTCATGCCCACGTTGCCGTCCTCGTCCTGATCCCAGAAGCGCGCATCGGCGTGGTCGGCGTCGTAGTCCTGGCGGGTGGGCAGGGGATCGCGGACCGGGTCGGCGATCACCGCGCCGCGCACCTCCACGCTGCGGGTGGTCAGCCAGCGCGAGCCAGGGGCGGCCGAGGGGAGCTCCGCGCTGCGCTGGAGGATGGCCAGCGAGCGCAGGTAGCGCAGGGGGATGACCATCCAGCCCATGTTGGTGAACGGCTCGTCGCTGTCGACGAAGTTGATGAGCTTGAGATCGCACAGCTTCTCTTCCATCTCCAGCCTGTCGCCCGCGGCGTGGCGCGCCTTGACCAGGAACAGGTTCGAGGAGTAGGTGCGCTGGTAGCCCAGGATGGGCACCTCGGTCATCACGGCGATCTCCATGCGCATGCCCCAGATGCCGCGGAAGGCGTGGGCCGGGCTGCCCTCGGGGCCGCCGCCCAGGTCGAGCTCGCCCTCCGCCGGCGTGCAGGTGCTCTCCACGCCGCCGTTGCAGCGCGGGATGCCGGTCCGCGGATCGGGGCTCTTGGCGCAGGCGCACTCCCAGCCCCAGCCGAGCGTCCGGCAGTGGCTGTCCTGCATGCAGGTGGTGGGCGGCAGGCTGCCCGGGTCGATCCACTGCTCCCAGCCGGGCAGCAGGCACAGCCCCACGGGGGTGCACTCCAGCTCCGGGCCGAGGGCGATGCAGTCGTTGTCGGTGCCGCAGGGCCGGCCGCAGGTGCCGGAGCAGGTCTCCTGGCCGAAGGCGTTCGGACACTCGCTGGCGTCCCCGCACACGGAGCCGGCCGTCGAGCAGTGGCCGTTGCAGAAGTTGGCCTCGCCGCAGTCGGCGTGGCTCTCGCAGGGCGTCTCCCCGGGGTCCTGCGTGCACTGGCCGAAGCGGTTGCACAGCGTGCCCGGGGCGATCAGGGCGCAGTCCGCGGTGGTGCGGCAGTCGGCCCAGCAGAAGCCGTGCTCGTTGCAGTAGCGGCCCACGCCGCAGTCGAAGTACCCCTCGCAGGCGCGGTAGCCCAGCGCGTCCTGGTCCGTGGGCGCGCCGGTGGTCTCGGTGCAGGCCGCGGCGAGCAGGGCCAACAGGGCGAGCGGGGCGAGCGGGGCGCGGGCGATCCTCATGGGCGGTCCCTCCGTTTCCCCAGTAGTAATGGATCCGGGCGGCCCGGATCAAGGGCCGGCGCGTCCCGGCCTTGCGGCCGGGCCCGACCGGAGTAGAATGGAGCCGCCTGCACGGAGGGAACGAGCATGCACACGACGGCCTTCGCGCGCTTCCTGACCCTGTCCGCGCTCCTGTGCCTGGGCGGCCTGACGGGCTGCTCGTCGGGCGGGGGAGGGGACGACGACTCCGGGACCTGCGCGCGGGGCTGCAGCGCCCACGCCGACTGCGCCCGCGGCCAGTACTGCAGCGAGGAGGGCTGCTGCCTGGCCGGCTGCGCCTTCGACCAGGATTGCGATGGCGCCCACTGCGATCTGGCGACCCACGCCTGCACCGGCGGCCCCGATGGCTCGCAGGACGACGGCGAGGACGGCAGCCAGGGCGGCGACGACGGCGGCCAGGGCGGCGACGACGGCGGCCAGGGCGGCGACGACGGCGGCCAGGGCGGCGATGACGGCGGCCAGACCACGGACGGCGGGGGCGATCAGGACTGCCCCGCCACCCACGACCAGCCGCTGGGGGCGGAGTGCGCGTGCAACGACGAGTGCGTGGCCGAGGCGCCCTACTGCTTCGCGGATGTGATGAACGACTCCGGCCCGCTCTACTGCACCATCTCCTTCGCCACCCAGTCCTGCGAGGGCCAGACCTGCCCGGCCGGCTACCAGTGCAACGACTTCTACGTGCAGGCCGACCCGCCCCAGCCGCCCTTCTGCCAGAAGTGCCTGGGCGGCCCGCTGGCCCTCGGCCAGACCTGCCTGTGCGACTCGGACTGCGCGCCCGAGGCGCCCGACTGCTTCAAGGATCTCATGGCCGCGGAGGGCACCACCGCGACCTGCACCCTCACGGGCTGCACGACCGGCGCGGCGGACAGCTGCCCGGGCACCTTCGAGTGCACCGCCTCGTTCGACATGCAGGCCCAGACCACCACGTACTACTGCAAGGCCTGCAGCCCCGGCGATCACTCGCTGGCCGACGGCGCCGAGTGTGGCTGCAACAAGGACTGCCTGGAGAACTCGATCTGCACCAAGGATCTCCTGTCCCAGGATCCCAAGACGTGCGTGGCCTGCCTGGGCGGCGCCCCGCGCCCCTTCGGCGAGACCTGCGCCTGCGACGCGGACTGCGGGCCCGACTACCCAACCTGCCTGGTCTCGAGCGACTACTGCTCCAAGCTGAGCTGCACCGGTGACCAGGACTGCCCGCCCGAGGGGCACTGCAAGGACGTGCTCGGCATCTTCACCTTCTGCGAGAAGGATTAGATTTTCAAGCGCCCGGGCTAGGTTTTCAAGCGCCCGGGCTGGGTTCTCGCGCCAGGCGCGCGCTCACAGCGCCCGCATCCAGTCGGGCCGGATCCCCCGGGCGCGCGGATCCCGGAGCACGCGCTCGAGCTCCGCGAGCAGGGCGGGCTTGTCGCGCTGCAGCTCGCCCGCCAGCGCCAGGTAGTTCGAGGCGTGGTTGGAGCGGAAGGTCACCCCGTCGGCCTGCATGCCAGACAGCAGCGCGTGGCACTCGGCCAGGATCTCGAGCGGCTCGAGCGGCCGCCAATCCGGATCCCCGTAGGCCTCGGCGAAGCCGGGCTGGCGCGGCTCGAGCATGAGCGTCAGCGCGGCCGCCCAGCGCGGCCGGATGCGGTCGAGCGCCCGGGCCGTGGCCTCGGCGTGGCGCCGCGAGCCGCGCGGGCCGGCCAGCCCCAGGATCACGGTCACGCTGAGGTCGAAGCCGGCGGCCTGCAGCCGCTCGCAGGCGGCCACCATCTCGTCCTGGGTGTAGCCCTTGTCGATGCGCCGCAGCACCTCGTCGTCCCCGGACTCGAGGCCGAAGTAGAGCAGGCCGAGACCCGCCTGGCGGAGCTCCCGGAGCTCGGCGTCCGACTTGTTGCGCAGGTTGCCCGGGCCGGCGTAGGCGCTCACCCGCTCCAGGCGGGGCAGGGCCTCGTGGAGCCTGCGCAGGACGGGCAGCAGCCGCCGGGAGGGCAGCACGAACGCGTCCCCGTCGGCCAGGAACACCCGCCGGGTGTCGGGCAGCTCGCGCGCGGCCCAGGCGATCTCGGCCTCGAGCTCGGCCGCCTTGCGGGGCCGGAAGCGCTTGGCCTGGTAGTTCACGCAGAAGGCGCAGCGGTTGTGGCTGCAGCCGAGGGTGGCCTGGAAGATCAGGCTGTCGGCCTCCGAGGGCGGCCGGTAGAGCGGCCAGTCGTAGCGGATGCCCGCGCCTCTCATCGGTTCCTCCGCGGGCGGAGCGCGGCCAGGACGAGCAGCAGCCCCAGGAGCCAGGCCGGCCCGGCCGTGCCGCCCGCGCAACCGCAGGAGCCCTCCGGGTGCTCGGCCTGCGGCCCACCGTCCTCATCTGCCTGTTCCTCGACACCGTCCACCTCGTCCACCTCGTCCACTTCGTCCACCTGATCACCGTCCCAGCCATCTCCATCCACGGCTCCGCCATCCTCGACCACGTCCTCCGGCAGCAGGAAGCGCAGGCAGGCCTCCATGAGCGCCACGCGGGTCGCCTCGGTGGTGACGGTCTCGAAGGGGAAGCCGAGCAGCAGGCTGCGGCCCGGGCCGGCCGCGCTGGCCACGCCGGCCCCCGCGCCGCTTCCGTAGACGAGCACCACCTCGGCCCCGCGGCCCGCCAGCGGCTCGAACACGTCCGGCCACTCCACCGGGTAGATGCCGGCCGCGCCGTCGTCGAAGGCCAGGGCGCCGACCGAGGCGAACTCCCCCACGCCCTGCACCTCGGCGCTCTCGGCGTCGTCGGACAGGTACTGGGCCTGGAAGGCCGCGCTGAAGAAGGCCTGGTCGGCGGGCTCGCCCTGCTCCACCAGGTCCCAGCCGATCTCCGCGCCCGAGGCCATCAGCGCCCCGCCGGAGGCCAGGAAGTCGCCCACCAGGGCCTGGGACACGGCGTCGAAGGTCTCGTCCGCGGTGGACTCCTCGCCCAGGATCCAGATCGCCGCCCGGTAGGCGCCCAGCGGCACCGCGCCCGAGCTCACGGCCTCGTCGCTGGCGCAGTCGAAGGCCGTGTCGCGCGCCAGCACGCCGGCGATGGCCTGGCCGTGGGCCAGGGCCTGGTCGTTGCGGTTGTGCCCGTCGCCCAGGTAGGCGTCCTGCCGATCGAAGGCCGGCACCAGCAGCAGCTCGGCGAAGGCGCCCGGGCCCCGGTAGCGGGCCGAGAGCCACTCGCTGGGCGGGCCCTCGCCGCCCGCGTTCAGGCCCGAGACCCGCGCGCTCACCAGCTGGCCCGGCTGGACGTCCGCGAGCAGCGCCGAGGTGGCCTCGGTGTGCAGCCCGTCGCCCAGCTCCAGCCCGTCCACGCTCCAGCGCACGCGGTAGCCGAGCGCCTCGGGCAGCGGCTCCCAGCCGCACACCAGCCCGCCCGCGGGGGCGTGCACCAGGTGCACGCCCCTGGGCGGCTCGGGCGGCAGCAGGCTGGCGTCCGAATCGAAGAAGCGCGCCAGGCCCGCGTACAGCGCGTAGCCCAGCCAGGCGCGGAAGCGTGGATCCTGCAGGGCCTGGTTGTCCGGCATGCGCGCGCCGGCGGCGGCCACGGTGCCGTCGTGGAAGGCCGACTCGACCAGCGCGCCGGGCGTGTCGTCCAGGACCCGCACCTCCCCGAAGTCGGCCACCAGCGCCCCGCGATCCCGCCAGTCGGCGTCCCAGCGCGCGCGCAGGAACTCGAGCACGGCCGCCTGCACCGCGCGCTGCAGGCGATCGGAGCCGGGCGGATCGTCGCACAGGGCGGGATCGGGCGCCGCCGAGTGATCGGGGTAGGCGCCGCAGCTGTAGCGGTAGGTCGAGGTGCCCGAGGCGTTGTTCACCGCGCTGCCCGAGGCGTTCGAGTGCAGCGACAGGTAGGCGTCCGCGCCCTGCCACTCGGCCCAGGCCGGGCGGATGGTCACGTCCGAGCCGGTGTCCAGCGCGGCCGGCAGGCCCGCGAAGGGCAGGAAGTAGCGCGCGCCCATCTGCCAGCGGGGCTGGTCGGCGGGCACGCCCTGGACCTGGCTGCCGTCGACGCCGCCGCCAAGGCGCACGGCGTCCGCGATCAGGTAGGCCTCCGGCGCGGCGGCCGGGCCGGGCGACAGCTCGAGCCGGCCCGCGCCCGGCGCCAGCCGGTAGCGGCCGAGCGGCACCCAGCGCTGGCCGTCCTGGGTCTGATCCAGGTGCAGCTCGCTGACGCCGCCCAGGTGGTGCACGCGGACGAGCGCGTCGCGCACCCGGTTCGCGCCGGCCACCCACCAGGCGGTCAGCCAGTACTCGCCCTCGCGGGGTACCTCCAGCGGGTAGTCCACCCGCCCGCCCCCGCCGGCCAGCAGCACGCGGTAGTCCCCCTCCCAGCCGCCCGCGCTCACGCCCGCGGCCCAGGCGCCCTGCTCGAGGACCCCGGCCCCGCCGTCGTCCAGCACCACCTCGACCGTGGACAGGTCGCGCTCCCGGGCCGACCACACCCGGCCGCCGGCCCGCAGCAGGTGCGGGATCAGGTAGCGGGTGGTGATCTGGTTGTTGGAGAAGTCCTCGACGATGCCCAGGCAGGTCGAGCAGTCGGGCAGGTTGATGAGCCCGCGCTGGGTGCTCCAGGCGCCCAGGTTGTCGTACCACAGCCAGCCGTGGCCCGGGCTGAGGGCGATGGTGCGCCCGACCAGGCTGCCGCCGTAGGGCAGGGAGTCCGGCGGCAGCTCCGGCACGGGCCGGGGCCGGGCCGGCAGGGCCGCCAGGCGCGCGGACAGGGCGGCCTCGGCCGGGTCGCGGGTGGCCTCGCTCAGCGACAGGCGCTTGCCGTCGGGCAGGCGCACCCACACCTGGATGCCCTCCAGCCCGGGCCGCTCGACCCGGGCCGCCCACAGCAGGCGGAGGACCAGATCCTCGCGCTCCTGGTCGCGGCCGCGCAGGCCGAGCGCGGCCTCGTCCAGCGTCACCTGCAGCACCCCGGAGCGCACCTCGGCGCCGACCAGGCCGATGGCGCCGCGCTCCACCCGGGCCAGGGCGGTCTGGAGATCGGCGGCCGGGGCGGCGGCGGGGAGCAACAGGCCGGCCAGGCAGGCCAGGGCCGCGGCCAGGCTGGGGCGCATGCGGACCTCCTCGGGGGAGTCTACCTTCCCGCCCGGTTGGCGTACAATGCGTCCGCGGAGGTGAACGCGATGGCTGCCAGGCCGGGCCCCATGACTTCCCCCTCGGGTGGCCTGCTGCTGCTGCTGTGCCTGGGCCTGGCGTCGCCGGCCGCGGCCAACGACGGCCTCGATCGGCACCGCGCGCGGGGCCCGAGCCTGCTGCGGCTCTTCCCCGCGCCCAGGCCCGCCGACGGCTACCGCGTGCTCGCGGCCGACGCCCCGGGCGGCGCGGACGGCGAGGTGCGTTTCCGCTGGGCGCAGCCGCACGCCGTCGCCCTGGTGCGCCTCACGGCGCTGACCGTGGCGGCCGCGCTGGGGCCGCCCGAGGCGGGCGTGTACCTGACGCTGTTCGACGCCAGCGCCGAGAATGGGGACACGCCCGTGGACCAGGCGGCCGGCCAGCCGCCCCGCGGCCGCCACCCGGGCGACAGCCACGACGGCGGCCTGAATCTCGACCTCGGCTACTACCTCACCACGCTGGAGGGGCCGTACTTCTGCCCCGATCACGCCGCCTGCCGCCAGCACTTCGCCGCCCAGGCCGGGGCGCCCGCCGCGGGCGCGCCGCCGCCCGAGGATCTCCACCGCTGCGCCGGTCCGGCGGACAAGCTGGACGTGGCCCGGCAGGCCCTGTTCCTGCTGGAGCTCGTCAGGAACGATCGCCGCTACTGCGGCGGGGAGCTCATCGAGCAGATCGGCGTCGATCTCGAGGTGCGCAAGAGCCTGCTTGCGTACCTCGACCAGGGCCAGCCCGCCGGGGTCCAGGCGGATCCACACCACGCCACCGACGTGGAGCGGCTGACCCGGCTGATGATCTCCGATCGCTGGGAGGGCTGGGACGGCTCCCACCACCACCACCTGCACCTGCGCCTGCGGGACCTGGCCCGCGGGGGCCCGCTGCCCGCCGGCCTGCAGGAGCTGCTGCAGCGCGAGCAGATCCTCGACGGGCGTGGGTCCGGGCAGCCCCTGGCCCTGCAGGCCCAGCTCTGGTCCGTGGGGCTGGAGCGGGCCGTGGCCCTGGAGGTGCTGAACCAGGAGGGCGTGCGGACCGCGCGCTTCCGGGTGGGGGGCGGGGAGTGGCTGGAGCCCGATCCCGCCTCGCTGCCGCGCCTGCGGGCGGTGGTGGATCTGCCCACCGCCCCCACGGCCGAGGTGCGTTGCCCGCTGGCCGTGGCCGAGGTCGAGCGCGCGGACGGCCGCCGGGAGGTGCTGTCGGCCGAGGTGTGCCTGCCCCCCAGTCCGCCGCTCCTGTGGGCCAGGGCGGAGCCCGCCGCCTTCCGGCCCGGCCTCGAGCTGAAGGCCGGCCGCGGACGGGTGTGGCTCGAGGTGCCGGCCGCGGCCGCGCCGCTGGTGACCGGGCTGGAGTGGGAGGTGTTCCGGCCCGGGGCCGGCGGGCCCGAGCGGCTGGGCGGCCAGGGCGAGCGGCACGAGTTGTCGCTCGGCTGGCGGCCCGCCCCGCTGCTGGTGCAGGCCCGGGTCCTGCTCTCGGGCCGCAAGCCGCTCCTGCTGCCCGTGTTCGTCGCGGATCGCTGAGCCGGGCTGTGGTAGGATGGGCGCTGCCCGCGTGGGCAGGAGGATGGCATGGGGCAGACCAAGCGCGTGCGGCTCGAGTCCTACCTGGAGTCCTACCCCTTCGGCCCCACCAGCCGCATCCGCAAGGACGGCGAGCGGGTGTGGGTGCCGGACGTGTACTGCCACAACGGACACAGCCTGATGGTGCACGGGGTGCTGTTCGACGGCCTGCCCGCGATCCACGTCCGCACCCTGGTCGGCGGCGAGGGCGGACCGGTGGAGGACTTCTACCTGTCCCCGGTGATCGGCGACTCGCGCAAGAAGGGCGACCCGCGCAAGATCGGCCCCCAGCTGCCCGAGGGCACCCGGCTGATGCTGTGCTGCCCCATCTGCAAGGAGGAGCTCCGCCCGCTGGTGCCCTGCACCTGCCGGGTGGGCGCCCGCCGACGGGCGGTCTACCTGACCCCCAACCCGAGCGAGCAGGGCGCCATCGGCCTGTGCGAGACCTACGGCTGCCCCCAGTCCTTCGTCAGCGAGGACGGCGAGCTGGTCTACGAGATCGTGGTGGAGTGAGTCAGCGGAGCTGCTCGGCCAGGGCGTCCACGCCCGGCAGGAGCGCCTCGGCCTTGCACTCGATGGACTGGACCGCCGAGCGCACGGCGCTCGCCCGGGCCAGGTCGAAGCGCGTGCCGGTCAGCGCGCAGCGGCCGCCCACCCGGATGAGCTGCGTCAGCACCAGGGCGTCCGCGCCCACGGCCCGGCCCACCTCGAACAGGCAGGCCTCGTCGGTGCAGGCGCTGCCCGCCTTGCGCTCCACCTCCAGCCGCGCGCGCACCTGCGAGCGCGGGACCAGCTCGAGGCCCGGCGCGGAGGCCAGCCTGGCGGTCAGGTACTCGCTCACCTGGAACAGGGTGGCGTCGTCGAACTTCTTCGAGAGGTCCTGGAGGTCGAGCACGGCCAGGCGCTGGGGCCCGGCCACCGGAGCCGGCGCGCCGGGGGCGGGCGAGGGTTCGGCGGGCGCGGGCTCGGCGGGCGCGGGCTCCACCGGCGCAGGTCCGGCGGGCGCAGGCGCGCCGGCCTCCGGCCCTCCGGGGCCAGGCGCGGCAGTCCCGGGCTGCAACGGGGCGGGCCCGGCCGGCGCGGGCTCGGCCGGGGCGGGCGCGAGCGGCAGCACGAGCTCGGGTTTCTCCAGGGGCACCTTGAAGTCGAAGGGCCGGCCGCGGAAGCCCGGCATGCGGGCCTCCAGGCGCACGGGCACCTCCTGGTTCACCTCCTCGGACAGCACCTTGTCGCCGAACAGGTACCACAGGGTGGCGGTGAAGGCCGCCAGGATGACCCCGCCGTAGAGCAGGTAGTCGCCGGTCTCGGCCCAGGTGGGATCGTCGTTGTCGCGCACGACCAGCCCGGCCACCCCGCCGGCCAGCCCCAGCCCGATGCCCGTCCACCACCAGCCGGAGTGGATGCGCTCGGCCTTCACCTCGTAGGGCACCTGGAAGGCCGCGGGCGTCTTGCCCAGGGCGATCTCGCCCTGGTTGGTGATCTGCACCAGCTCGGCCTCGGTCGGCTCCGAGTCCACGGTGATGCGCTGCAGGCGCTTCTCCACGCGGGTGGCGGTGAAGCAGCCCGAGCCGAGCAGCAGGGCCAGCGAACAGGCCAGGGCGGGGTGGACGAGTCGGCGCATGGGCACCTCCGGAGGTCCGGCCATGTCTACCACCCCGGCCGCCGGGGCGCCAGGCCCCAGGTGCGCTTCAACGCCCGGGCCGGAAGCGGTAGGCCCCGCCCGGGCCGAAGGTCACCCGCGGGGGGAGGTGGGTCTGCTCGAAGAGATCGTGGCCCACCTTGAGCTCGCGCCAGAAGTCGATCCGCGCCTTGTCGTCCGGGTGGGCGGCCTCCAGCGCCTTCAGCCCCTCGTCGCTCAGGCGGGCCGGGAAGAACTGGGCCAGCACCCGCCGGCCGGTGCGCGTCTGGGTGTCCAGGCACACCAGGTACAGCTCCTCGATCCAGCGATCGGTCAGCGGGACGCAGCCGATGGTCACGCAGTCGCCGTGGATGCAGATGTTGCCGCCCGCGCTCCGGCCGGTCTTGCGGGCCGCGTCCGAGGGGTTCGGGTAGGACACCAGCATGGCCAGGTGGAAGCTCGACCAGGGGTTGTAGGCGGTCAGCTCGTAGAAGCCCTCGGGCACCTGGCCGTCGCCCTGCCGGCGCTTGGGGCCGAGCTCGCCCGAGCCCGCGCAGATGGCGTACTCCTTCAGGCGCTGGTAGGCGCGCTGGCCGCGCGGCCGCACCCACAGCTCGAGCACGCCCTCCTGCTTGAAGACCCGCAGCAGCGCCCCGTCGGGCGGGTAGTCCACGGAGGCCGCCTGGAACAGGGCCTGGATGTCGGCCATGCGGCCCTGGCGGGCGGCCTTGACCCGCGCCGCGCCGGCCTGGGCCCGGCCGGGCTGGAACTCGATCGCCCGGGCGGGCGGAGCGTCCCTGGCCTCCGGCGCGGGGGCGGCCTGGGCCAGCAGCACGACGAGCAACGGCAACAGCGCGGCGGGCATGGCGAGGATCCCTCTAGGTGCGGATGGGGTAGCGGGTGAAGGCGTACCCGGCTGCCAGCAGGCACGCGCCCGAGAGCGGCCCGCACAGCCGCAGCCCCAGGTCGTGACCCGGCTCGGCGCCCAGCCAGGAGAACAGCAGCCCGGCCAGCAGCGGCCCGAGCCCGGCCGCCACCTTCATGATCAGCCCCTCCATCCCGTTGTAGGTGCCCTCGCGGCGCTGGCCGGTGAGCCTCTCGTCGGCGTCGATCACGTCCGCCAGGATGGGCCGCATGACCACCAGCGCGATGGCCACCGGGAAGGCGGCCAGGCCGAACAGGACGAGCGCCTGGAACACCGGGCTGGGCCAGGGCCATAGCCCGATCGTGGCCATGGCGACGAGCACCAGCCCCAGCCAGAAGAGCGCGGTGATGAAGACCACCCGCTTGCCCGCCCGCCGCGCCAGGAAGGACACCAGCGGGAAGCAGAGCGCCGCGCCGACCAGCACCAGCATCATGAGGTAACCCGCGGCCATCTCCCAGTCCACCGCGCCCGCGTCGCCCACCGCGCCGAGCGCGCCCAGGAACGCGAGCTCGGCCGGGGAGGCGGGCCGGGCGGCCAGCACCTTGGTGGTCAGGAAGGGGGCGATGAACACGATGGTGGCGATGGCCATGCGGTAGAAGCCCACCCCGATCACGTAGGCGGGGAAGGCCGGGTTCCTGAATGTGCTGCCGAACTCTCGGAGCGCCCGGCCGAGCGCCGAGCCCCGGGGCGGGCCCGCCGGCCGGGGCGGGCTGTAGCGATCGCCGACCGACACCACCGCGACCACGAACAGCAGCACCAGGGAGACGCCCGCGCCGAAGGCCATCACCTGGTAGCCGTTCGCCAGGAAGAGCCAGCCCCCGGCCAGGAACGCGGCCAGCAGCGGCGGGGCCAGGTTGCCGCCGATGGTGCCCAGCACCTCGAAGGCCCCCATGAAGGCCGAGATGCGCACCCGCTCGTGGCTGTGCGGGCTGATCTCCGGCAGCAGCGACAGGTAGGGCGCCACCACCACGGTGAAGAAGAACCAGAAGAAGAACAGGCTGACCGAGAGCAGCGCGATGTTGGCCGCCGACTCGTGCGGCGTGGGCGGGGTCCACAGGAAGAAGAAGCTGAGCGCCAGCAGCGGCGCGCCCAGGAGGACCCACGGCCGGCGCCGGCCCAGCCGCGAGCGGGTGTGATCGCTCAGGTAGCCCACCACCGGATCGGTGATCCCGTTCAGCGCGTTGGCCAGGAACCAGATCAGCCCGAACACCCCGGCCGAGACGTACACCCGCGGGGTGCCCGCGCCGTCCACCTGGCCGTAGTAGAAGTACCCCAGCCAGGCGGCCACCACGGTCGGGCTGAAGGCCACCCCGAAGTTGCCCGCGGCGAACAGCACCTGCCGCCCGAGGCTGAGCTTGTATTCCGGGCGGGCGTCCGCCATGCGCGTCCCTTCAGTCCGCCGGCTCGGCCGGGTCCAGGTCCTGGGTGTAGGGATCGATCTGCCGCAGGCGCAGGCGCTCGAACGCGCCTTGGTGCTCCGCCACGGTGGTCATGTCGTTGTGCTGGGTGCGGTGCTCCTGGATGGCCCGCAGCATCACGTCCAGGCAGCGCTGCCCGCCGCAGTCCTGGGTGGTGTCCCACTCCTCGGTGGCCGGGGGCGGGTCGGCCAGGTTGAACATGACGAACACCCAGTAGCGGTTGATGAGCTGGTACACGCGCCCGACGCGGTGGGGCTCCCCCGGGACGTCGGCGCCCGGATCGGCCGCCATCCGCAGGCCCCGCGTCGCCACCCGGGCGGCGAGCTGGTGCTCGGGGTGGCCGGTGGCGCCGCGGTGGGGGTCGAAGGTCAGCACCAGATCGGGCCGGTAACGGCGCACGGCCTCGGCCACGACCTTCACCGGGTCGCCCTGGGCCTGCCAGCGGCGCCAGATCTCCTCGCGGGCGGGGAACGAGGACACCGGCAGCGGGGCGTTCCAGAACCGCTCGTGCTGCAGCTCCGCCTTGTAGAAGGCGGCCGCGCGCTTGAGCTCCTCGCCCCGGACGGTGGCCAGGTCCGGCTCGCAGCCGCGCGAGAGGCCGCACTCGCCGCCGTCCCCGTGGGTCAGCACCAGCAGGTAGACGGGGTTCCCGTGCACGAGCGCGGCGCGGGCCAGCAGCGGCCCGGGGAAGAGCTCGTCGTCCGGGTGGGGGGCGATCCACATGACCCGCGCGCCCCGGGCCAGGTAGGCGTCCACGGGCACGTCCTCGGGGCTGCCGTCGGGCTTCACCGGCGCGAGGGTGGCGCAGGCGGCGAGCTGCGCGGCCAGGCCCAGCCAGAGCAGCGGCGGGAGCAGGCGAAGCGGCCTCGGGTCCATGCTCGGTCCTCCCGCAGCGAGCCTACCTCAGGAGGCGCGTGAAAGGCGAGCGGCCCCCACCTTCCCCTCGCCTCGCCGCCGGGGCTATCCTCGAGGAGAAGCGGGAATGGAGGCGGCACATGATGGACCGATGCCTGGTCGCGTTCGGACTGCTCTCGGCACTCCTGGCTCCGGCCTGCAGCCAGGATGATGGCCCCTTCCTGCCCGGCGGCGCCGAGCAGCGCGTGGTGTACGGGACCGATGATCGCCTGGAGTACTACGCGCACCCCGATCTGGTGCTGCGCCAGCGGACGGCCGAGTCCGTGGTGGCCATGATCCCGCCCGGCGACATGGACATGAGCGACCCGGACGACATCCAGTTCACCGCCCCGACCCTGGGGGCGGCCTGGGACCTGTGCGCCGGGCAGTGGTTCGCCACCCAGCCCACCGCGGCCATGTGCTCGGGCACGCTGATCGACGACGATCTGGTGCTGACCGCCGGCCACTGCGTGACCGACGCCGGGGACTGCGCGGCCTACCGCTGGGTGTTCAACTACTATTACACCGCGGCCGGCAGCCTGGGCCCGGTGACCAGCGCGGACGTGTTTTCCTGCGCGGAGCTGGTCGCGCAGGAGTACACGGCCACGGTGGACTACGCCATCATCCGCCTGGACCGGCCCGCGCCGGCGCCCTTCGCCCCGGCCCCGGTCAAGCTCGCCGACACGGCGCTCGCGGTGGACGATCCCGTCGCCATCATCGGCTTCCCCTCGGGCATCCCGGCCAAGCTGGACTCCGGCGGCCACGTGCTCGACGCCCGCGCCGGCACCCGCGACTACTTCATCGCCACCACCGACTCCTTCGGCGGCAACTCGGGCTCGGGCGTGTACGACGCGGCCCGCGACCTGGTGGGCATCCTGGTGCGCGGGGCCAGCGACTACGTGCGCCAGGGCGGCTGCTACGTGGTCCACGTGCTGCCCGCGGACGGCGGCGGCGAGGGCGAGGACGTCACCTACGTCCACAACGCGCTCGACGACCTGTGCAACACGGTCGGCTGGCCGTCGGCGCGCCTGTGCGGCACCCCGGGTGACGGCTGGTGCGATCCCTGCGAGACGCCCGTGGACTGCCCGGCCGGCTGGAGCTGCCAGACCTGGACCGGGGCGCCCGCCGTGTCCTTCTGCGCCAAGCCCTGCGGCCTGCCGGCCGACTGCGACGCCGGCCACCACTGCGCGGCGGGCGGCTTCTGCGAGCCGGACCTCACCACCCAGTGCTGGGACGACGACGTGTGGACCTACGACAGCTGCATGAACCGGCTGTGGCTGGACACGGACTGCGCCGCGTGCACGGCGTGCGCCGCGGGCGCCTGCGTGGCCGCTCTGCCCGGGGACTCCTGCGCGTGCGCGACCGTCATCCCCGGCGCCAGCCAGACCCTGACCGGCAGCCTCTCCGGCTACGCGGCGGACACCACCGGCACCTGCGCCGGGGCCGGCCCGGACCGGGTGTTCGAGCTCACCCTGACCGGCCAGGCCGATCTCGACGTCCGCTCGACCGGCTTCGACACTGTGCTCTACCTCCGCACCGCCTGCCCTCCGGCTGGCTCCCAGGTGGAGTGCGACGACGACAGCAACCCCCCGGGCGGGACCGGCTCCCGCATCACCCCGGACAACCTGCCGCCGGGCACGTACTATCTCTTCCTGGACGCCTACGGCTCGACGGTCGGCGACTACACCCTGACCCTCACCGTCACCTACGACTGCCAGAACACCTGCGCCCCGGGGACGCGCGAGTGCTCCGGCGCGGGCTGGCGCGCGTGCGTGATCACCGGGAACGGCTGCTATAACTGGGGCGCGGTGACCGCCTGCGGAGCCGGAGAGACCTGCGTGGACGGCGCGTGCGTCGCCGCCTGCCCGGAGGGGGACCCGTGCGACGACGGCAGCGCCTGCACCTCGGGCGACGTGTGCGCGGGCGGGGCGTGCGGCGGGGCCCCGGTCGCCTGCGACGATCTGAACCCCTGCACGGACGACGGCTGCGACCCGGCCACGGGCTGCACCTCCAGCCCGAACGCGGCCGCCTGCGACGACGGCAGCGACTGCACCGCGGGCGACGTGTGCGCGGGCGGGGCGTGCGGCGGGACGGCGGTGGTGTGCGCGGACGGGAACGGCTGCACGGACGACGGCTGCGACCCGGCCACGGGCTGCGTGTTCACCCCCAACGCGCTGCCGTGCGACGACGGCGACGCCTGCACCTCGGGCGACGCGTGCGCCGGCGGGGCGTGCGGCGGGACGGCGGTGGTGTGCGCGGACGGGAACGGCTGCACGGACGACGGCTGCGACCCGGCCACGGGCTGCGCCTTCCTCGACAACGCGCTGCCCTGCGACGACGGCAATGCCTGCACCGCGGGCGACGTGTGCGCGGGCGGGGCGTGCGGCGGGGCCCCGGTCGCCTGCGACGATCTGAACCCCTGCACGGACGACGGCTGCGACCCGGCCACGGGCTGCGCCTTCCTCGACAACGCGCTGCCCTGCGACGACGGCGACCCCTGCACGCAGGGGGATGCCTGCGCCGCCGGGGTCTGCGTGGGCGGCGCCAGCATCTGCCAGTGCCTCTCCGACGCGGACTGCGCGCCGTTCGAGGACGCCGACCTGTGCAACGGCAGCCTGGTCTGCCAGGCGAACCAGTGCGTGCTGGATCCGGCCAGCGTGGTGGTGTGCGATCCCTCCGGGGACACGGCCTGCCGTCAGGCCCGGTGCGACCCGGCCACGGGCGCCTGCGCCCCGGCCGATCTGGCGGACGGCACGCCCTGCGACGACGGCAGCGCCTGTACCGCGGGCGACGCCTGCGCGGCCGGCGCCTGCGCCGGGGCTCCGGTCACCTGCGACGATCTGAACCCCTGCACGGACGACGGCTGCGACCCGGCCACGGGCTGCGCCTTCCTCGACAACAATCTGCCCTGCGACGATGGCAACCCCTGCACGCAGGGGGATGCCTGCGCCGCCGGGGTGTGCGTGGGCGGCGCCAGCACCTGCCAGTGCCTCGTCGACGGGGACTGCGCGCCGTTCGAGGACGCCGACCTGTGCAACGGCAGCCTGGTCTGCCAGGCGAACCTGTGCGCGCTGGACCCGGCCAGCGTGGTGGTGTGCGATCCCTCCGGGGACACGGCCTGCCGCCAGGCCCGGTGCGACCCGTCCACGGGCGCCTGCGCCCCGGTCGACCTGGCGGACGGCACGCCCTGCGACGACGGCAGCGCCTGCACCGAGGGGGACGGCTGCCTGGCGGGCGCCTGCCAGGGCGCGGCGGTCGGGTGCACCGCGCCGGACGGCTGCCACGGGGCGGAGTGCGACCCGCTCACCGGCGGCTGCGCCTACCCGGCGCTGCCGGACGGCTCGGCCTGCGACGACGGGGATGGCTGCACCCTCGGGGACGCCTGCCTGGAGGGCGCGTGCCAGGGCGCGGCGGTCGGGTGCACGGCGCCGGACGCCTGCCACGGGGCGGAGTGCGATCCGCTCACCGGCGGGTGCGCCTACCCGGCGCTCCCGGACGGCGCGCCGTGCGACGACGGCAACCCGTGCACCGAGGGCGATGGCTGCCTGGCGGGCGCCTGCCAGGCGGGCGCCAACGCCTGCACCTGCCAGGGGGACGCGGACTGCGCCGCGCACGAGGACGGAGATGTGTGCAACGGCACGCTCGTCTGCCAGGCGAGCCAGTGCGTGGTGGATCCGGCCACGCGGGTCACCTGCGACCCGGCCGGCGACGGCCCCTGCCGGCGGAGCGTGTGCGCGCCGGCCACCGGCGTGTGCGCGCCCGAAGATCGGCCCGACGGCGAGGCCTGCGACGACGGGGATGCCTGCACCACGGGCGACGCGTGCGAGTCGGGCGCCTGCGGCGGCCTGGGCGTGGACTGCAGCGACGGCCGGCGCTGCACCGAGGACCGCTGCGAGCCCGCCGACGGGAGCTGCCAGAGCACGCCCGTCGCGGACGGTACCGTCTGTCTGGGTGGCACCTGCCAGGCCGGCGAGTGCGTGCCCGACGGCGACACGGACCCGGATCTCGTGGCCGTGTCCGGCGGCGGCTGCGCCTGCGGCGCTTCGGGCTCGCCCGCGGGTGTGGGGCTGGCCTGCCTCGGCCTGGCCCTGGCGGGCCTGCTCCGCCGGCGCCGCCGCTGAGGCGGCCCGCTCAGGCCGGCTCGCTCTGGAAGGGGCGGCCCAGCTCGCGCGAGCGCCGGGTGGCGGCCTCCACCGCGTCCATCAGCACCGCCCGCATGCCGGTCTTCTCCATGCTGTAGAGCGCGTTGATGGCCGTGCCCCCGGGCGAGGTGACCAGGTCCTTGAGGAAGATCGGGTGCTGGCCGGTCTGCTGCACCATCTGGGCCGCGCCCAGCACCGTCTGGGTGGCCAGCTCCGAGGCCTGGTGGCGGGCCAGCCCCATGCGCACCCCGGCGTCGGACAGGGCCTCGATGATGATGAAAACGTACATGGGCCCGGTCCCGGAAAGCCCGGTGACCGCGTCCATGAGGCCCTCCTCGACCTCGGTGACCAGCCCGCAGGTCTCGAACAGCTCGCGCGCCAGGCGCAGGTCCGCCCGCCGGGCGTGGGCCCCGGCCGAGATGGCGGTTGCGGCCATGCGCACCGCGGCGGCGATGTTGGGCATGGCCCGCACCACGCGCGGCTTGCCGCCCAGGAGCCGCGCGATGAGCGCGGTGGGGAAGCCGGCGGCGATCGACACCACCAGGGCGTCCGGGCGCAGGTGGCCGCGCAGGTGGCCGAGCACCCGGTCCAGCCCCTGGGGTTTAACCGCCAGCACCACCACGTCCGCGTCCGCCACGGCGGCGCGGTTGTCCTCGAACACCCGCACCTTGAGCTCGCGCCGGAGCGCGTCCAGGGCGGCCGGCTTCACGTCCGCGGCCCGCAGGCGCGCGGCCCGCACCGCGCCCGAGCGCACCAGCCCGCGCAGCAGCGCGGCGCCCATGTTGCCGGCCCCCAGGCAGGCCAGGGTGCAGTCGCCGAGTCTCATGCCGGACCTCCTTGCCGTTGTCGCGCTCCCGCGCGCCCCGTAGTATCATGACCCCGGAAGGACAGCCAGGAGGAATGCGCGCATGGCCATCCGGCAAGGTGTGTGGGACTGCCCCTACTGCAGCAAGAAGGGCATCCCGGGCCCCGAGGGGAGGTGCACCGGCTGCGGTGCCCCGCGGGACAAGGACGTGCAGTTCTATGTGCCCGAGGGCGCGGCCGAGGTCACCGACCAGGCCGCGCTGCAGAAGGCCCGCGCGGCGCCCGACTGGCACTGCGGCTTCTGCGGCGCGGACAACCCCGCGGCGCTGACGAAGTGCAAGGGCTGCGGCGGGGCCCAGGACGCCGCGGCGGGCGCCCGGCAGGTGAGGGTCGTGCCCAACCAGCCGGTGAAGCCCGCGCCCGCGCCCGCGCCCCGCCGGGGCAAGGGCCCGCTGTTCATCATCCTGGGTGTGCTGCTCGCGATCGCCCTGGGCGTGTGGTTCTTCTTCTTCCGCACGCACGCGGAGACACTGCAGGTCAGCGGGCACCAGTGGGAGCGCACCATCGAGGTGGAGCGCCACCAGTGGGTGCGCGAGGAGGCCTGGCAGGCCGAGGTGCCGAGCGGCGCGCGCGTCCTCGGGAGCCGCCAGGAGGTGCACCACAAGGACCGCGTCCAGCAGGGCACCGAGCGGGTCAAGACCGGCCAGAAGGACCTCGGCAACGGCTACTTCGAGGACGTGTACGAGGATCGGCCGATCTACGAGGAGCGGCCGGTCTACGCCACCAAGGTGAGCTACGAGGTGGAGCGCTGGAAACACGAGCGCACCGAGCGGGCCGCGGGCACCGACTTCAACCCGCAGTGGCCCCCGGTGACGCTGCGGGAGAAGGAGCGCGAGGCCGGCCGCAAGGAGGTGCTCAAGGTGCTGCTGAAGAGCCCCGACGGCGACACCCGCGAGTGGGTGGCGCCGGACGCCCAGCGCTGGCAGTTCTACAAGGCGGGCCAGTCCTACACGGCCGAGGTCACCGCCACCGGCTCCGTGTCCTCGCTGCAGGCCCCGGCCGAGAAGCCCTAGACGTGCCCCACCCGAGCGGCGGCGCGCCTCCCTGAAAGGGGAAGCGCCCGCCGGGCGACCACAGCCCCAGAGGGCCGGGGACCGGCCTCGCCATCCAAGGAGGATGTCATGCACTCGCGTTTCGTGGTGTGGTCTGCCCTGCTCGTGGCGCTCGCGCCACTCGCCTGCGGAGGCGGCGACGGCCTGTCCGATCGGACCTTCGACCTCACCTTCCGCGGGACCGGCTTCGACTCCCACGAGGGCGAGGAGCTGCACGTGGCCCTGGTGCACACGGGCGTGGGGGTGCTCGCCCGCGAGGTGGTCGTGGTCCAGGCCGGGGCCTTCGAGCTGAGCTTCCCCGGGCTGCTCGAGGCGGACCAGGACTACAGCGTCGACTTCTACGCGGACGAGAACGAGAACGGGGAGTGCGAGCCGACCGACGATCACGTCTACCGCCTGACCCTGTCCGGCGTCGACGGGGACGAGCTCCTGGAGACCGACCACCTGCTGCCCTTCGCCGCGGAGGCCTGCGCGAGCTTCGCGGACGAGGCGCGCAAGTTCGATCTCACCTTCGAGGGCAGTGGGTTCGGCCCGCACGAGGGCCAGACCGTGTTCGCGGCCCTGGTGCGCGCGGATCGCGGCGAGGTGGTGGCGAGCGGCAGCGACGCGGTGGCCGGCGGCGCCTTCCGCGTGCTCCTGCCCGGGGAGCTCGAGCCCGGGCACGACTACCGGGTGGACTACTACGCCGACGTGGACGGGGACGGCGCCTGCGCCGACGGCGCGGACCACGTCTGGGAGGCGGCGGTGCCGGCCTTCGACGGGGACGCGCTCCTGGGCGTGACCCACAGCCTGGACTTCCGGCCCGAGGCCTGCGCCTCCTTCTGAGCCCCGCGCGCTTGCCCCGGGAGGGCCGCCTGTCGCATGATGCGCGCATGAGGCTATCCATCGACGGGCACGAGGTGGAGCTCGGCGCGGCCCGGCTGGGCGGTCCGGTCAAGGCAGCGGCGGGCGTCTGCTTCAGGCTGGCGGCCAGCCGCGAGGAGCTGTCGGCGCCCCTGGAGGAGGAGCTCCGGGCGCTGGCCGAGCAGGCCCGGAGCACGGGCGACGTGTACGGCGCGGCCGAGCACGAGCTGCAGCGGAGGGGCTGGCCCCCGGCCGCCGCCCTGCTGCGGGAGGAGCCCGCCCTGCTCTCGGCCCTGGTGCGCGAGGCCGGGCTGGGGCAGCGGCTGCTCGAGCGCCTGCTGGCCGGGCTGCCGGCCCCCGGGCGCGGGCCGCTGCCGCGCTACGAGCTGTGGCGGGTGGACGAGGTGCGCTTCGACACGCAGGGCGCGGAGCTGTGCGGGCGAGGGCGGGATCTGCGCCCCGCCGCCGCCGGGCCGGAGGAGGAGGGCGCGCAGGCGGACGCGCCGGGCCCGCCGCAGGAGGCCGAGGAGGCCGGCCGCGGGCGCAAGGAGCGCAAGGTCCGCGCCCAGGACGCGCAGAAGCTGGGGGTGCGGCTGCTCGCGCTGTCCCCCGAGGAGCTGGCCCGGCTCGAGCTGCCCGAGGAGCTGGCGGAGGCCCTGCTGCTCGCCAAGCGCCTCAAGCGCGAGGCCCAGCGGCGCCAGCTCCAGTTCATCGGGCGGCTGATGCGCTCGATCGACACCGCGCCGCTGCGCGACTACTTCGAGGGCCGGGACGAGGAGAACGCCCGCGAGGTGGATCGCCTGCAGCGCATCGACCGCTGGCGCAACGAGCTGGTGGCCGGGGACGAGCACGTGCTGCAGGAGATCCTGGACGTGTGCCCGGCCGTGGACCTCGACCACCTGTCCGATCTCACCGGCCAGGCCCGGGCGGAGGCGGCCGCGGACAAGCCCCCGCGCGGCTCGCGGGCGCTGTTCCGCTACCTGCGCGCCCTGCTCGAGCAGTCCGGCATGGACTGAGCCTCTAGCCCCGTGTCGCTGCGCGGGCTCGAATCGCTAGCCCCGTGTCGCTGCGCGCCACGGGACAAGCGATTCTTCGCCCTGGGAAGCGGGCTTGAATTGCTGGAAATTCGAGCCCGCTTCCCCGGGCTCGAATCGCTAGTGCCCCTTGGGCTTCACCCGGCGGTAGGCCTTCAGCCGGCTGGCCAGCTCGCGGCCGCGGGCCTTCTCCCCGGCCCGGCTGCGCTTCTGCTCCAGCTCCTCGAGCTCGCGAGACATGCGCAGGAAGGCGTCCAGGCGGCCGGGCTCCAGGCGGCCCTGGTCGGCCGCGGCCCGCACGGCGCAGCCGGGCTCGTCCTGGTGGCGGCAGTCGCGGAAGCGGCAGCTCGCGGCCAGGGCCTCGAGATCCTCGAAGGTGGCCTGCAGCTCCTCGGTCTCGGCCCACAGCCCCACCTCGCGCAGGCCCGGGGTGTCGATCAGCAGGCCGCCCGCGGGCAGCCCGAACAGCTCCCGCCGGGTGGTGGCGTGCCGGCCCTTGGCGTCCCTGGCCCGCACCGGCTGGGTGACCTGCACCGCCTCGCCCAGCAGGCGGTTGATGAGGGTGGACTTGCCCACGCCCGAGGCGCCCAGCAGCACCGCGGTCTGGCCCGGGGCCAGGAAGGCGCCCAGGCGCGCGCCGCAGTCGTCCGCCAGCGCGGACAGGCACACGATCGGCACCCCGGGGGCGAGCTCGCGCATGCAGGCGAGCGCCGCCTGCGGGTCCGGGCACAGGTCGGCCTTGTTGAGCAGGATGACCGCGCCCACGCCGTTCAGCCGGGCGAGCGACAGCATCCGCTCGACCCGCCGGGGGTTGAACTCCTCGTCCAGGCCGGACACCAGGAAGACGCGCTCCACGTTGGCGGCCACCACCTGCAGCCCGGTGTCGCTGCCCGCGGCCCGGCGCACCAGGCTGGTGCGCCGGGGCAGCACGGCCGCGATGCGCGCCTCCGTCCCCTCGACCTCAGGCGCCAGCGCCAGCCAGTCGCCCACGGCCGGCAGCTCCAGGGGGGAGGTCACCTCGATGCGGCGCCGGCCGGGCAGGTGCGCCACGCGCTCGCCCGCGGGCGTGCGCACCCTGAAGGCGCCGCGATCCTCGCGCACCACCCGGCCCGGGGTCCGGCCGGCCGCGCGGTGCTCGGCGAAGACCGCCTCCCAGGCCGCGTCCCAGCCGTAGCGGGCGAGCATGTCGGGGGTGTCCGGGGTGTCGGGCAGAGGGCCTCCTGCGCTCGCGCCGGAATCTAGCACACTTCCATTCCGCCAGACAGGGACGGGCGATCCGCACCCGCGTGACCAGCCAACGCCCAGTCGCTTGAGCCCCCTCCCGCCCCGGTGTTACGTTTCCGTGGGTGCCAGGCATCTGCGCGTGGGGACCGCTCCTCATGGACCCGGGACTCACGCGCGGAGGAAGAAGATGAAGCGTCGTTATCTGATCGGCGAGATCGTCACGCCCAAGGGTGTGTGCCGCCTGGGCGCGATAAGGAATGTCCCGAACTGGGCGAGGATGCACCAGGGCGAGCCGCAGGCCGGCCACTTCCCCGAGGACGCCGCGTTCCAGATGAGCGCCGACTTCCCCAGGGACATCAAGCTGGCCGACGTCCTCTCGAACAACGACGGGTTCTTCCTCGTATCCGAGGCGCTGAGAGACTTCCTCGTCGGGGAGGACCTCCTGGCCCACAACGAGGTTCACCCCGTCGCCATCCTCAATCACAAGGGGCGGAGGGAGAGCGCCCCGTTCTTCATCGTTCATCAGATCGACGCTCCAGCCTGTGTCGACGAAACCAGGACGGTCGGCGAGAAGAGCAAGTTGATGCCCGACCAGTACAACACGATGGAGAAGCTGGTGCTGGACGCGAAGCGGATCGGCTCCGACCGGCTGATCTTCCGGGCGGCGCAGTACAAGGATCGGATCCTCTGCCGCAGCGACGCGGTCGCCAAGATCGAGAGAGGCGGCTTCACCGGCATCAAGTTCTGCGATCTCGAAGGCTACGACAACTTCTGGTGAGGTTGTCCCCACGTGCCCACCGCGCCCGTCACGCCCGCCGCTCTCGAGACCGAGCTCCTGGGCTACGTCGACTTCTTCACCGAGGTGGTCGAGACCCGGGGCGACCCCCTCGAGGCGGCCGAGGAGCTCGGGGAGCTGTCGAGGCACTACCGCGCGCTCGGCATCTGCAGGCTGTCCGCGGACGCGGACGCGGACGGGTTCTTCCACTACCTCATCCAGTCGGCCCTGACCCGTCGCTTCTACCTGCAGGCGGCGCAGGCAGCGGGCGGCGGCGATCCCCGTCATCGGCGAGCGAGCCTGCTCGAGCCGGTGCTCGACGCCCTGGCCGCCCGGCAGTGGAGCCTGGCCCGCGAGCTCTTCGAGCTGGCGTCAGCCGAATGGACGCAGGGTGAGGAGTACGAGGATGACTTCTGCTACGCCGCCTTCGTCCGGCGCTCGCTCCTCGAGCCCCGAGACGATCTCGTCACCCTGCTCGCGAGGTGGGAGCGGGTCCTGGAGGGCGCTCCGGACCCGCGCCTGGAGGTGGCCCGGAGCTTCGTCGGCCGCGCCCCCGAGGCGGTCGCCGCCGCGCTCCGGTCGCTGCTGGTGACCGAGGGCGAGAAGGCGCGGGCCATGGCCGATCCGGAGGCGGGCTCGGTCCTGGCGGAGGAGCTGCCCTTCCTCCCCAATCGTTGGGTTTCGGTGGAGGCCCTGGCCTTGCTCGCCCTGGCCGAGAGGCGCCGGATCGACGTCCAGGGCTCGTTTCCCGCTTGCCCGCCCCTGGCGCGGGCGGGTGTCTTCGGCGCGTTCCAGTCGCGCGGCTTCCCGCACGTCTCCTACACCCACGAGTAGCGCCAGCGTTGGCATGCCTCGCGTGTGTGGATCGCCCAGGGCAGTTCATCGAGGGACACTCGAAGGTGCCAGGCACCTGAAAGCAGTGGCGGGGAGGTCAGCGCATCCCGGAGGCGCGTAGCACCCGGTCGACCTCCTGGAGGAAGCCGGGCTCGGCCTTGCCCGCGGTCTCGGCGCGCAGCAGCTGCTCGGCCGCCAGGCCCTTCTGGCCCCGGTCGCGCAGGATCTCGGCCTGGCGCAGCAGGCACCAGTAGGCCGGCCAGTCGGCCAGATCCTGGGAGATCGTGACGCAGGCCTGGTAGTGGGGCAGGGCGCCGGCCGGATCGTGCTTCCCGTCGCGGTAGGCCTCACCGATCACCCAGCGCACGTCGTTCTTGTAGATCCACGGGTGCGGCTCCAGGTAGGTGAGCGCCAGGGTCTCCAGGGTGATGGCCCGGTCCGGGTTGTCCTGCTCCCAGGCCATCCAGCCCAGGATGTACTGGCTCCAGGGGGTGGGCCAGTCGGTCTTGTCCGGGGACACGTCCACGGCCTGCTGGTGGTACTCGGCGGCCTTGCCCGGGTCCTTCTTGAGGTTGCGGTAGACCTCGCCCAGGTTGAAGAGCACGTCGTTCTTGTAGATGCCCGGGTGCGGGGCCAGGTAGACAAGCGCCTGGCTGTACAGGGCGATGGCCCGGTCGGCGTTGCCCTGCTCGTGGGCGACCACCCCCGCCATGTACTGGCTCCAGGGGGCGGGCCAGTCGGTCTTGTCCGGCGAGATGTCCACCGCCTGCTGGAAGTACTCGGCCGACCTGGCGGGATCCTTCTTCAGGTTGCGGTGGAGCTCCCCGAGCATGTACAGGACGTCGTTCTTGTAGATGGGCGGGTGGGGGGCCAGGTAGACGAGCGCCTGATCGTAGAGCGCGATGGCCGCGTCCGCGTCCCCGCGCTCCTGGGCCAGGATCCCCAGGATGTACTGGCTCCAGGGAGCCGGCCACTCGGTCTTGTCCGGGGAGATGGCCACGGCCTGCTGGTGGTACCCGGCGGCCTTGCCCGGGTTCTTCTTGAGGTTGCGGTAGACCTCGCCCAGCATGAAGAGGACGTCATTCTTGTAGATCGGCAGGTGCGGGGCCAGGTAGCCGAGCGCCTGATCGTAGAGCGCGATGGCCGCGTCCGCGTCCCCGCGCTCCTGGGCCAGGACGCCCAGGAGGTACTGGCTCCAGGGGGCGGGCCAGTCGGTGGGATCGGCGGAGATGCCGACCACCTGCCGGTGGTACTCGGCCGCCTTGGCCGGGTCCTTCTTGAGGACGCGGTAGGCCTCGCCGAGCATGTGGTACACGTCGTTCTTGTAGGCCCAGGAGTGCGGGGCGAGCAGGGTCAGTGCCTGGCCGTAGAGGGCGATGGCCCGGTCCGCGTCCTGCCGCTCCCAGGCGATGATCCCGAGGATGTACTGGCTCCAGGGCGCGGGCCAGTCGGTCTTGTCCAGGCTCACGTCCAGCGCCTGCTGGTGGAAGGCGATCGCCTTGGCCTGATCCTTCCGGGCGATCCGGTACGCCTCGCCGAGGCTGTGGAGGACGTCGTTCTTGTAGACCCACTCGGCCTTGCCCAGGTGGGCCCAGGCCGACTCGAAGAGCGCGATCGCGCGGTCGGTGTTGCCCTGGGACCAGGCCAGGGTCCCGAGCAGGTACTCGCACCAGGGGGCCGGCCACTCGGTCGGGTCCTGGGACACGTCCACGCAGCGCTGGAGCTTCTCCAGGGCCCTGGCCGGATCGTTCTTCTGGTTGCGGTGGACCTCGCCCCACTGGTGGTAGAGGTCGTTGGCCAGGCGCCAGTCGGCGAAGCCGGCGAGCTCCACGGCCTGGAAGCGCTGCAGGGCGAGATCGGCGTCGCCCTTCTCCAGCGCGGCCAGCCCCTCCTTGTAGAGCCGCTCGGCCTCCAGGGAGTCGGCCTCCGTCGGCAGGCCGGCGACCGACTTCGCGCCGCCGCCCTGCAGGCCCTTGGCCAGGGCCTCCAGGCCCTCGAACAGCTTGTCGCGGCCGCAGGCCCCCTTGTGCGTTGAGGCCCGCTCGGCGGCGGCCTGCTCGAGGTCGAAGAGCGTGCCGATGATGGCGCACTGCGCGCCCACCTGGATGACCCGGGTGACCAGCGTCTTCTGTGCGGCCACCTCCTGGCCGATCTCGATCTGGCAGCGCTCGTCCACGCAGGCGCGGTACGACTCCTTCTTCTTCTCCAGCAGCACGGCCCGCAGGCGCTCGGGGGGCACCACCCGGTAGGCGCCGCCCTCGACCAGGGCGTTGGACAGGTAGGCGGTGAGGTCGACGCGCTCGCGCTCGCTCAGCCGCACCTTGGCCGGCCGGGTGTCCTCGAGCACGAACACGGCCACGATGGGCGGGCTCGCGGGCTGGGCCTGGAGCGGGCCCGCCGGCAGGGCGGCGGCCAGCCCCAGGAGGGCGGCGGCCTTCGCCAGGTGGACTGCGCGCATGGGTGACCTCCGGCCGCGATTGTCGTGCGGTTCCGCGCCGCGCGCAAGGCGAGGGCAGAACCTTCCGCCGGGTCGCGCGTCGATACCCGACGAACCGGGCGAACAAAGGAGAATGACCATGGGTATCAAGAGACTGTGCGCGCGCGTGATCGGCCTCACCCTGACCCTCGGCCTGCTGGCCGGGCCGGCCCAGGCCCTCGAGGTCGCCGGCGGCAAGCCCCTCATCCAGCTCGCCATCCTGCTCGACACCTCGTCCAGCATGGACGGGCTCATCAACCAGGCCCGCACCCAGCTGTGGAAGGTGGTGAACGAGCTGCTCGCCTCCCGCAAGGCCGGCCAGCGGCCCGAGCTGCAGGTGGCGGTGTTCGAGTACGGCAACCAGGGGCTGTCCGCCCAGAGCGGCTACATCCGCCTGGTGACCCCGCTCACCTCCGACCTCGACAGGGTGTCCGAGGCGCTGTTCGCGCTGACCACCAACGGCGGCGACGAGTACTGCGGCCAGGTGATCTCGGTGGCCACGGAGCAGCTCGCCTGGAGCCCCTCGCCCGGCGATCTGAAGCTCGTCTACATCGCCGGCAACGAGCCCTTCACCCAGGGCGGGGTGGACTTCCGCGGCGCGGTGAAGGCCGCCATCAACCGCGGCATCGCGGTGAACACCATCCACTGCGGCACCTACGAGGAGGGCGTGAGCAGCGGCTGGAAGGAGGGCGCCATGCTGGCCGACGGCGCCTACATGGCCATCGACCAGAACCGGGCCGTGCCGCAGATCGCCGCCCCCCAGGACACCGAGATCACCCGGCTCGGGCAGGAGCTCAACCAGACCTACGTGGCCTACGGCGCGGCCGGCGGCGAGGCCAAGGCGCGCCAGAAGATGGAGGACGCGAACGCCTCCCAGGCGGCCCCGGCCGCGGCCGCGGAGCGGGCCGTGTTCAAGTCCTCGGCCGGCTACAGGAGCGGCGGCTGGGACCTGGTGGACGCGGAGAAGGAAGGCGCGGTCAAGGTGGAGGACCTGGCCGAGGAGCAGCTCCCGAGCGAGATGCGCGGGATGAAGCCGGCCGAGCGCAAGGCCTACCTGGCCGGGCAGGAGAAGAAGCGGGCCGAGCTCCAGGGCCGCATCCAGAAGCTGGCCGAGGAGCGCAAGCAGTTCATCGCCCAGAAGGAGCGCGAGGCGGCCAAGGGCGGCGCGGACACGCTGGACGGCGCCATGCTGAAGTCCGTCCGCGAGCAGGCCCAGAAGAAGGCCTTCAAGTTCGAGTGAGCCGGGCGACCAGCGGATCGAGCGCCGCCTGGCTGCTCTCCTCGACCAGCACGCCGCAACCGGACAGCAGCTCGGGATCGGGGTCGTGGCGCTCCACGCGCACGACCCGGCCGATCACCTGGTTGGCCGCGGTGGGGGCCTCCCCGCGCACCAGCAGGTGCGCCTCCAGGGGCGTGTCGCGCTCTGGCGGCGGGCTCACCCGCAGGAAGAACCCGCCGCGGGACAGATCCCGCAGCCAGCCCCGCCGGAACTCCTGCGCCCGCCCCCGCGCCCGGAACCAGACCTCGACGTCGCGGGCGTCCACGCGCGGGTGGCGGCGCAGCTCGCTGGGCGCGGTGTCGAACAGGCCGGTCAGATCGAGCTCGATCTCGGGCAGCTCCAGCGCGGTCTCGAGGCTGGCCCGCAGCAGGTAGGCGCGCTGCGCCTCGGGCAGCACGGCCGCCAGGTCCTGGGCCAGGGCGCCTCCCAGGCTGGCCGCCTCCCGGTGCAGGCTGGCGATGAGCTGGAGGTAGAGCCGATCCCGGTGGCTGGACTCGACCGCGCGCTTGACCCGGGCCGCCAGCGCCGCCGGCGACTCGACCGCCTGGATGAAGTAGTCGCGGGCCCCGGCGTCCACCGCGGCCAGCGCGTCCTCGAGCCGCGGCGAGGAGGTGGTGGCCACCACGTACAGCAGCGGATCGACCTCGCGCAGCTCGGAGATGAGCGCCGAGGGGAAGTGCAGGCGCAGGCTGAGCACGGCGGTCAGGGGCGCCAGCGGCCCCTCCAGGGCGAGCAGGGCGCTCTTCCGGTCGTGGGCCAGGCCCAGGCTGAGGCCGGCCGCGCGCAGGGTCGCGGCCAGGGCCTCGGCCTCGGGGCCCTCGGGCGCCACCAGCAGCACCCCGGGCCGGGCGGTGAGCTCGCGCTTGTAGCCGTCCAGCGAGTGGGCCAGCCGCTTGACCGCGTCCTTGGGCAGGCCGCCCGCCGACAGGGCGGCGGTGAGATCGCCCACCACGCGCCGGTAGAGCTGGCCCAGCAGGTGGCGATCGAGGACCGCCTCGGCCCTCCGGCCGAGGTGGCGCACATCCTCGAAGGGCTTGATCAGGTAGTCCTCCGCGCCCGCGGCCAGGGCCTGGCTGATGGACTCGACCGAGGCGAAGCCGGTCACCACCAGGGACGGCAGCTCCAGGCCGGCCGCCTTGACCCTGGCGATCAGCTCGACCCCGCTGCCGTCCGGCAGGTTCTTGTCGGCCAGCAGCAGGTGCAGGCCGCCCGCCTGGATGCGCTTCCAGGCCGCCTCCACGCTCTCGGCGATCTCCACCTGCCAGCCGATGCCGCGCAGGATCTCGGCGATCACCTCGTGCACGATCGGCTCGTCGTCCACCACCAGGGCGTGGACGGAGGCGCGCAGCTCGGCCAGGTGCTGGCGCCAGGCCTGCCCCATCCCTGCCAGGGTCGTCGTCGTCATGGAGATCTCTCCCGGGTGCCACCCCGGGCACCCGCACCGACCTTCCCCCGGTCGGCGCCCGCGGTCAAGGAGCGCGCGTGCCCCCGCCCTAGAGCCTCGGCTTGCAGACGATCTCCTGGATCTTGAGGCTGAACAGATCCTGGGAGTGGGCCGGGCTGAGCACCAGGGCCGTGTCCGCGCCGGTGCTGGTGCCGCCGATCGCCAGCGCGTCCTGGTCCATGGGCAGCAGGCCCGCGTCCGCGGCCATGAGCGCGATCTCCACCGCCACCTTGGTGCCCTGGCCGAAGAGGCGCAGGGTGTGGGCGATGATCTCGTCCACCTGGTAGGTCTGCAGCTTCCGCCGCACGGCCCGGCCCACCCCGCCGAAGGCGTGCGTGGCCGTGAGGAGCTGCGCCTCGGCCGCCCGGATGCGCTCGGCCCGGGCCGGGTCGAGCTCCTGGGCGCCCTTCTGGGCGAAGCCGCAGGCGTGACCCACCACCACCACCCGCAGCGGCCTCAGCCGCTCGACCGCGAGCTCGCCGGTCGCGCCCGAGGTGGTGGCCACGAGCGCCGTGCGCAGGCCGAGCTCCAGGGCCCGCGCCCGGCCGAGCTCCAGCGTGCGCTGGGTGTTGTGCTCCCCGGCCATCTCGAACAGGTGCATGCGCTCAGTCCTCTCCGCTGGAGGGCGGCGGCTTGGGCTGTGAGTCGATGGGCGCCGGCGCCTGGCTGGCCGGCGGCGCGACGCTGGCCCTGCGCTTCGCGCGCTGGGTGCCCACCAGCAGCTCCTCGGCGCGCTTCAGGAAGGTGGCGGAGGCCTCGCCGGGCTGGCGGGCCACCAGACCCATGCTCAGCCCGGCCCCGTAGCGCGGGAGCGGCAACTCGTCGCTGCCCGTCTTGCCCCAGATGCGGTCGAGCACCACGGTGGCGCCCTGCTCGTCCACGTCCGGCATGATGGCCGCGAAGCGGTCCCCGCCCAGGCGGTAGGCCGAGTCCACGCCGTCCCGCACCGAGCGGCCCAGCACCGCGGCCATGCGCCGGAGCACCGAGTCGGCCTCGGCCTGGCCGTGGCGCTCGACGATGCCCTTGAAGTGGTCGATGTCCAGGAAGGCCAGGCTCAGCCGGTAGTGCTGGCGCTCCGAGCGCAGCACCTCGCGCCGCAGGTCCGCCTCGAAGCGCCGGCGGTTGAAGAGCCCGGTCAGCTCGTCCCGCTCGCCGAGCGAGGCGATGCGGCGCGTCTGCCAGGACAGCCACCCGGCCGCGAGCAGCGCGAGCGCGCTCATCGCGCCGAGGTACACCCAGCCCAGCGGCTCGGCGGGCAGCGCGCCGTACACGGCCAGGTGCACGGCCGTGGGCAGGAGCACCAGCAGGAAGGGGAGGGAGGCTCGCATGCCGCCGATCCTACACCACGAACGGGCCCGCGCAAGGGCCCGGGCTTGGGGCTGTCGGGCCGGGCTGCTAGCATGGGGCTGCTGGAGGTGAAGGCATGCCCACGGAGCTGGAGCGCGGACGCGGGGCCTGGCTCGGGCTGGCGGTCGGCGACGCGCTGGGCGCCCCGGTCGAGTTCCTGACCGCCGAGGCCGTGGCCGCCCGCCACGGGCGGCTGCGGGAGATGGTGGCCGGCGGCGTCTGGCGCAAGGGCGAGTGGACGGACGACACCGCGCTGGCGATCGCCGCCGCGCACGCCTACGGGCAGCCCGGCGGCCCGGGCTTCGCCCTGGAGGCGGCCGGCCAGGCCATGCTGCGCTGGTTCGCCTCGGAGCCCAAGGACGTGGGCAACCTGACCCGGCTGGCGCTGGGGCTGATGGCCCGCGGGGGGCTGCCGGCGGCCGAGGCCGGGGCCGAGGCGGCCCGGCGCCGCCCGGGCTCGGCCGGGAACGGCTCGCTCATGCGGGCCGCGCCCACGGGCCTGGTCCGCCAGCCCGGGGATGCGCGCCTGGCGGAGGAGTCGCGCGCGCTCTCGCGGGTGACCCACGCCGACTCGCGCTGCACCGAGGCGTGCGTGGCCTTCAACGCCGCCCTGTCCGCCCTGGTGCACGCCGGCGCGGGTCCGCGCGTGGCGCTCGCCTCGGCCCGGGAGGCCGTGGCCGGCCTGCAGCCGGAGGTGGAGGCGGTGGTGGCGGGGGTGCTGGCCGGGGCGCCGCCGCTCCACGCCCGGGGCTCGATCGGCTTCGTGCTGCTGTGCCTGGAGGTCGGGCTCACGGCGCTGCGCGACGCGCCCTCCTTCGAGCAGGGGCTGGTCGAGGTGGTGAACCTGGGGGGCGACAGCGACACGAACGGGGCGGTGGCCGGCGCGCTGCTGGGGGCGCGCTTCGGGCTCGCGGCCATCCCCGCGCGCTGGCTGGACGCCCTGCTCGGCCGTGACGAGCTGGAGGCGGCCTGGGCCCGCCTGGACGCCGCCCGCGCGCAGCCCTGACCCGCGCCCGATCCGCCCCTTCGGGGGTGTCCCCCTTCCGCTCCTCGAAACTCGCGGACCGGTCCCGCGCAGGCCTCGGTGCGGCTGGCTCGAGCTGCTCGCTCCCTCGCCTGCGCGGTGGGCCGTGGAGGCTCAGACATCTCGGAGCGTCAGGGGGACATCCCCTCGGGGCGAGTCTTCCATCTCAGAGTTCACAGGGTCAGGCGCTTGCGGGTGGCGGGGTCGAGGGCCGCGGCCACGGCCTCGTGGACCCGGTTGACCAGGGCGTCGAAGCGCGTGTGCTCGGTGCGCACGAACTTGCCGAGCGCCTTCTTCTTCCCGCGGGCGTTGACCAGCGCGAGGTCGAAGTACAGCTCGTCGGGCACCCCCACGGAGCCGCCCAGGAACATCTCGGTGAAGGCCTCGTCGATGAAGGCCATGAACAGCCCCTGCACCACGGCGGGCTCCAGGCGCAGGGAGTGCTTCAGCGGCTTCTCGGACGACCCCCAGGGCTCCTTGACGATCTTCACCTGGCCGTCTCCGCCGATCTCGAGGGTCACCCCGCCCAGCCCGTAGGTGGTGTGGCGGACGAGCTGGATGCTCGCCTTGGCGAGGGACGGGCCCAGGAAGGCCCGGGTCTGCTCCCGCGCGGCCTCGCCGGGCGGGGTGCGCGAGTCCGCCAGCCGGCGCTCCTCGATCTCCTGCGGGTCGGCCGGCACCCGCGGCGTGGCCTGGGGAGCCGGCTCGGGCGGCGGCGCTGGCGGCGCCCGATCGTGGAACAGGCGCACCCACTCCGGCCGGCCGCGGAGCGGGCGCAGGTCGTCGTCCTCGAGGGCGCGCTGCGGCTCGACGCCCAGCCGGAGGGCGAGCGCGAGGGCGTCCAGCGCCGGCCGGGGCTCGCCGAGGAGCGCCCAGTAGCAGGCGAAGCCGTAGGCCAGCTCCGGGTTCTCGGGCGCGCCCAGGCGCTCGGCCAGGGCCAGGATCTCCCGGCCGAGCCGGCGGCGCCCGTCGCCCTCCCAGTACAGGCACAGCCCGGCGATGAGCACCTGCTCGGCGCTCCGGGCGTGGTGGCGGTGGCGGGCCTGGTAGAGCTCCTCGTCCACCACGTAGCCCTCGAAGGCCAGCTCGGCCTCGTCCAGCCGGCCGAGCCGGGTCAGCACCGAGACGTAGCCCCAGGTCCCGGCGCTGAAGGCCAGGACGTCGAGCTCCCGCCGGGCGAACCCCTGCGCCCGGGCCGCGGCGGCGAAGCTCTGCTCCAGGGCGTAGGCGCGCTCGGCGTGCGGCAGGGCCTCGGCGAAGCGCTCGCGCCGCCAGAGCAGGTCCACCGAGTGCACCCGGAAGAAGTACTCGTCGAGCGCGGGTTCGAGGTCTCCCCCGTCCACCTCGGCCGGGCCCCGCGCGGCCAGGAGCGCGGCCGTCTCCGCGAGCGCCCGCTCGGCCTCGTCCAGCCGGCCCTGCGAAAGCAGCCCCGAGACCCGGTTGTTCCGTTCGCGGATGGTGTCCATGCACCCGAGGCTACCAGGCGCGGCCCGGATCCGCTAGGCTCGGGGCGCGGGGGCCGGAGGTGTGCGCGCCATGACCGATCCGACCACGACGAACGAGCTCCGCGAGGCCTTCCAGCGCCTGCGGGCCAACCGCTGGAAGCTGGCCCGCTCGGGCGCCGAGGAGCGCATCGCCCGGCTGCAGCGGCTGCGGGCGGCCATCTGGGCCAGGCGCGAGGCGCTCCAGCAGGCCATCCAGGCCGACTTCGGCAAGCACCCGACCGAGACCGACATCACCGAGATCTTCCCGACCCTGTCCGAGCTGCAGCACACCTGCAAGCACCTGGCGGGCTGGATGAAGCCCGCGCGGGTGGGCCGCCCGTGGGCGCTCCTGGGGACGAAGAGCCAGATCCGCCACGAGGCCCTGGGGCTGGTGCTCGTCCTGTCCCCCTGGAACTACCCGGTGAACCTGCTGCTGACGCCGCTCATCGCGGCCATCGCCGCGGGCAACGCCGTGGCGGTGAAACCCTCGAGCAAGGTGCCGGCCACGGCCCGCTGCCTCCAGGGCCTGCTCTCCGAGGTGTTCCCGGCGGACGAGGTGGCGGTCTTCCTGGGCGACTCCGGCGTGGCCGACGCGCTGCTCGAGCTGCCCTTCGACCACGTGTTCTTCACCGGCAGCCCGCGGGTGGGCCGCTCGGTCATGACCGCCGCCGCCCGCCACCTGGCCTCGGTGACCCTGGAGCTCGGCGGCAAGTCGCCGGTGATCGTCGAGCGCACGGCGGACGTGGCGCTGGCCGCCGAGCGGGTCATGTGGGGCAAGTTCATCAACGCCGGGCAGACCTGCGTGGCACCCGACTACGCGCTGGTGGACGAGGGCCTGCGCGAGGGTTTCGTGGCGGCCTGCCGCCGGGTGCTGGAGGCGCGCTACGGCGCGACCGAGGAGGCCCGCCTGGCGAGCCCCTTCCTCAGCCGCCTGGTCAGCTCGCAGCACGCCTCCGGCCTGCGCCGCCTGCTGGCGGACAGCGTGGCCGCCGGGGCGAAGGTGGAGCTCGGCGGGAGCTTCTCCGCCGACGGGCGCGGCCTCAGCCCCACGCTGCTGACCGGGGTGCGCCCCGACTCGCCCGCCATGCGGTCCGAGATCTTCGGCCCGATCCTGCCCATCCTCGGCTACACCGAGCTCGAGGAGGCGCTGGCGCTCGTGCGCGCGAAGGACAAGCCGCTGGCGCTGTACGTCTTCAGCCGCGACGAGGCGGCCGTCGAGCACATCCTGGGCTCCACCACCGCGGGCGGGAGCTGCGTCAACACGGTCATCGCCCACCTGGCCAACCCCGACCTGCCCTTCGGCGGGGTGGGCACGAGCGGGCAGGGCAGCTATCACGGCGTCCACGGCTTCCGCGCCCTGTCGCACGCCCGGGCCGTGCTCAGGCAGAAGCGTTTCGACGGCCTGAGGCGCTTCTACCCGCCCTACACCGGCGAGGTGCAGAAGCTGGTCGAGCGCGCGCTGCGCTACTTCGGCTAGGGCCGGGCGCTGGTGACCGGCCGGGGCGAATGACCCGCGCGTTTCCGTCTGGAAGGAGCGGGCCTGTCGGAGGTCCGGACGAGAAGGAGAGGGCCAGCATGCGGCGGAGCATCGGGATCCGGTCAGGCGCGGCGTGGGCCTGCGCGGCGCTCGGGCTGCTGGCGGCCGGGGCCGCCCTGGCAGGGGAGCCCCGGGCGCCCAGGGCGAAGTCCTACGTCGGCGTCCACATCGGCATCAGCGAGCGCGAGCTCCAGAAACGGGTGAAGCTCCCGCCAGAGCTCGAGCAGCTCGCCGCCATCCACTTCGCCTCGGGCGCGCGCGTGGTCACGGCCAGGCAGGCCGACGCCCTGCTGCTGCTGCTGACCGACGATCGCGGCGTGGTGACCGATCAGGTCGACCTCCCGGGCGCCGCCCGCACGAAGTACCTGAGTCCTGGCTGCGAGCAGGGGGACGCGGACGTGCTGATCGGCCTGGTGCCCGCGGACGCGCCCCCTGGGGTCGGGCCCGCCGAGCGGGCCTGGAACGAGCGCGGCGGGAAGTTCGTGGAGGTGGCGGGCAAGGTCGAGTGCTTCGGCCCGGAGCCCGAGGACCGGCCCCCGTCCGGGAAGTGACGCATGGACACCGACGCCCACTTCGTCTGCACCCTCTGCCGGCAGGCCTACCCCGCCGCCGGCAACTGCCCGGCCCACCCCGAGGAGCCGCTCCTGGACGCCTCCGACCGGCAGGTCTGCTTCTTCCTGATGGGGCTCGACGACCAGGCGCGCAACAGGGTCTACGGGCTGTGGATCACCCTGGGGCTGGTGGCCGGCGCCGTGCTGGGGGTGGTGCTGGCCTGGCTGGGCGACAGCCTGGTCGATCTGGATCTCGGGGCCGGCAAGGGCCTGGTCCTGGGGGGCTTCGCCGGGGGCAGCGTGGGCACGGCCATCGCCAGGTGGCTGTTCAAGCCCAGGTACCGCCAGTTCACCGAGCGGCTGGAGCGCCTGGCGTAGGGGAACTTCCAGGGCGTGGCGCGCTCTCAGGCTGGTGATGAGCGCGCTGCGCTGCCTCCTGTTCGCGAGCCTGCTGGCTCCTTGCACGCTCTCCGGAGCCGCGGGCCCCGAGGCGCCTGAGGGAATGCTGCGGATCCCGGCCGGTGAATTTCTGATGGGCTGCAGCCCAGGGGATGGCGCCTGCGGTCGAGCCGAGAAGCCCGCTCATAGCGTGTGGGTGAGCGAGTTCTGGATGGATACGACCGAGGTGACGAACGCAGCGTATCTGCTGTGCGTGGCTGCAGGTGCGTGCTCAATGGCACATCACGACGACGGGCAGTGCTGGATCGCCTCGGGCGGCTATGGCTGGAGACAACGGAGACTTCCTGAGACCCTGAGGGGGGATGACCTACCGGTCGTCTGCGTGGACTGGAGCCAGGCGCGTGGTTACTGCGGCTGGGCCGGGAAACGCCTGCCGACCGAAGCTGAGTGGGAGCGGGCAGCCCGGGGTGGTACGGCCGGAGCTTCCTACGGCGACCTCGAACATGTAGCCTGGCATGCGGTGAACTCGGGGGGACAACCACACCCTGTGGGAACCAGGCAGCCGAACGCCTTCGGGCTGTACGACATGCTGGGGAACGTCATGGAGTGGTGCGCGGACTCGTACGACCCGGACTACTATCTGGGCTCGCCGGGTGTGGATCCCGCCGGTCTGACCTTCCGGCGCACCAAGGTGCTGAGAGGCGGTTCCTGGGGGTTCTTCTCGAAGACCACGCGTGCGTCCAGCCGTTCCATCCAAGCCCTACCTGGGACGTGGGACCAGGTCGGGTTCCGTTGCGCAAGATCCCTGGCGGCAGGTGAGTGATGCGTCGCCAGTCGGCCGGCGACCAAGCTCAGCGCAGCTTCAATTCCTCTCCCTCGAAGACCGCCTGAGTGATACGCACCTCTGCAGCCACGTCAGGCTGCGGCCTCTAGTGATGCTTCGATGTCAACCGGTCGTGGCGCGTGGTTAGTGCAGCACCTTGAGGGTGAGCTTCAAGGTGGAGTCGGTCGAGGAGACCCGGCCCGGCCCGTCCCGACCCCTGGGGTAACCGGTCATCCGCTTGTGGGTCTCGAGGCCCAGGCTGGCCTCGGGCACCGGGCTTCGCAGATCCACCACGGCCAGGCCGCTCCCCTTGGATTCCAGGGCATCCAGCGTGCCCGGTGAGCCCATCGGGTTGTCCGCCATCAGCGCCTGGGCCGGGAACGTCCGGGAGAGCTCCAGCGCGAGCTCGAGCCTGTCGCCGTCGAGCGCGGTCAGCCGGTAGACGGCCGTCTGCTCCCCGCGGTACGCGTGGATCTCGGCCCCGATCCGCAGCCACTCCCAGGCCAGCGTCCTCCGGACCTCCCAGCGCGCGCCCACCCCCACGGGCTCCTCGGGCAGCGGGACCGCGAGCTGCCGCAGGAGCTGGCGGAGCTCCTCGGCCTGGTCCTCGAGGTGCTTCGGGGCGGCCGTGGGCGGCAGCGCGGCGTCGGCCTCCAGGGTGAGCCCCCACGCGTCCACCAGGCAGGAGCCGGTCAGCCCCACGAACCCGGCCAGCTCGGACCGCATCGCCTCGAGCATGTGCGGGGGGAGGCCGTCCAGCGCCAGCGCCTCGGCCTTCTCCAGGCGCAAGGCGAAGCGCATCGAGCCGTCGGCCTGCGCCGGCCCGGGCGCCAGGCCCACCACGAGCTTCAGGGTGGGGACCTGGACCTCGGGCAGGTCGATGCTCCCCGCGCTGAGCTTCAGGCTCGAGTCCAGGGCGAGCTCCAGGGAGCGCTTCTCCTGCGCCGCGAAGCGGTAGCGCAGCGTCCGGCGGGACTCGGCGCCCGGCTCGAGCAGGCGGACCCTCGCCCCGTCGGCCGGCGGCTGGCGGGGACCGAGGGCCTGGCCGGTCGCGGCCGGCTCGGTCCTCTCGGTGCAGGCGAGCAGCGTGAGCCCAGGCAGCAGGCAGGCGAGCAGCGTGAACCCGCGGCGCATGAGTCACCTCGCTGGAGATGGCGGACCCCGGGCAGTGTGACCGCATTTCGAGGGCGCGCGCAACCAGGTTGCCCTTGTGCGGACAGGGGCGGAGGGCTATGCATGCCGGCATGTGCGACGTGATCCGCCTCGAGCTGCCCACGCCCTTCCCGGTCGGGCCGGTGAACGCCTGGTGGCTGGACGGCCCGGAGCCCGTGCTCATCGACACCGGGGTGCACACCCCGAGCAGCCTGGAGGCCCTGGAGGCGCAGCTCGCCGCCCGCGGGAGGCGGCTCGGCGATCTGCGGCGCATCCTGCTCACCCACGATCACTACGACCACGCGGGCGCGGCCGCCGAGCTCCACCGCAAGAGCGGGGCAGAGATCTGCCTGCACGCCCGCAGCCGCCTGGGCGCACGCTGGTCGCCCGAGGAGCTCGCGGAGCTCGGGCGCTTCGCGGCCCGCTGCGGGCTCCCGGCCGAGGTGCTCGCGCGGGCCCAGGCCTCCTTCCGCCGGGCCGCCCGGGTGGTGGCCCCGAGCCCGCCGGACGGGGCGCTCGCGCGCCTGGCGGGGGGCGAGCGCCTGCCGAGCCCGCTCGGCCCGCTCGAGGTGCTGGCCACCCCGGGGCACGCCCCGGACCACCTGTGCTTCCTGGCGCGCGAGGCGGGCCTGCTCTTCTGCGGTGACACGCTGCTGGCCGACATCACCCCGAACCCCATCCTGCACCTCGACCCCGAGGACGGCTTCCGCCGGCGCCCGAGCCTGCTCGAGTACCTCGCCTCGCTCGAGGCCCTGGCCGGCTGCGGCGCGCGCCTGGCCCACCCCGGGCACGGCCCGGATCTCCCGGACGTGGCCGGGCTGGTGGTGCGGAATCTGGAGTTCATCCGCGAGCGGCAGGCGACCTTCCTGGCCGCGGTGCGGGGCGGGGCGGAGACGCCCCACGCGTTGGCGCGGGCGGTGTTCGGCGAGCTGGACGTGACCGGGCAGTTCCTGGCGCTGTCGGAGACGGTGGCCTACCTCGATCTGCTCGAGCGCGACGCGAGCCTCGAGGTCGAGTGGTGGCGGGACCCCATCCACCTGCTGCCCGCCCGCTGAGCCCGGCCGCCGGCCCGTCCGCATCTTTTCCTTGTCCCTCCCGCCCCGCGCTGGTACCGTGTGGCCACGGACATTGGTGGCAAACCCAATCAAGAGGAGGGACCGCATGCGTACCCGTCTATTCTCCGCCCTGGCCCTGATCCTGGTGGTGCTGGTCGCCGTCCCGGCCCTGGCCGGCGGCAAGGTCGAGCAGAAGGACAAGGAGTCCTGGTACGTGACCGTGGACAAGGTGCCCACCACCCTCGAGGAGTGCACCGCGCTGCGCGACGAGCTGTGCACCACGCCCCAGGGCGCCATGGTGTACTACGTGGTGGCCCAGCTGGTGGTGATCGCCAACCCCGACGTGGGCGAGCGCTGCATGGTCATCGGCATGGACATGAGCCAGCTCGACGAGACCATCAAGATGCTGCCCAAGGCCCGGCGGCCGGACGTGAAGGGCTACCAGATCGGCGCCTCGGAGTGGCAGAAGATGGCCACCACGGGCTTCGTGAAGGACGCCAAGTACACCGCCAACTCGTACGTGCTGGGGACCGACTACAAGAACGGCTACAAGCTGCCGGAGCTGCCGTACAAGTACTACGTGTCCGATCACAAGATCCAGAAGACCGGCGGGCTGTCGGGCGAGTGGGACAACACCTGGCACGGCTTCCTGGCGACCTCCTGCCAGGACGGCGGCAAGGTGCCCTTCTTCGTGAAGAAGAACGACAAGGGCATCTGGAAGATGTTCCAGTCCTCCAGCTTCTACGCCGGCTGCAAGGATCCCCCCGAGGCCAAGAGCGACGACCTGTGAGCTGAGCCCCGCCTACCCCCGCGCCTGAACCGGACGCCCCCGCCGGCCTGGCCTCAGGGCTCGGGGCCGAGGCCGATCACCATGCTGGAACGGGCACAGCGCACCCCCATCCGCGCCGTGGCGGTCCCGGGCGGGGCGTGCCCGCGGGCCGGAGCCCGGAGCTCGCCCGCGGGCGAGTCGAACGCGCCCCCCCGCAGCACCTTCTCCCCGGTCGGGGTGTCGGGCCCGGTGGGGTTGTGGCAGAGCCACCAGTCGCAGGGCGGGTCCTTGCCCGGGTAGCACACCGCCGGGTCGCAGGCCCCCGCGTAGCCGTCGGCCGCGTACCAGTCCAGGGCCCACTCGGCCTGGTTGCCGGCGAGATCGCACAGCCCGTCCGCGCTCGCCCCGCCCGCGGCCGAGCAGCCCTCGGCCGGCCCGGCCGCCTGGCAGTCCGCGAACACGGCCCGGGTGCAGTCCGGCGCCTCGGCGCCCCAGGGGTAGGCCCGGGTGCCCGCGGCCGAGGCCGCCAGCTCCCAGGCCGCCTCGCTGGGCAGATCGAGCCCGCGCCACCAGCAGTAGGCCTGGGCGGCGGTCCAGGACAGGTGGCCGGCGGGCTCGGCCTCGCGGCCGGCCTTCGGCTGGAAGCGGCCCCCGACCTGCTCCCCCCCCACGCCCGCGGCGGCGAGGTCCAGGCAGGGCGTGCCGTCGCAGTCCGGACCGTGGTCGTCGAGGAACAGGGCCAGGTCGGCCCAGGTGGCCTCGCGCGCGTCGAAACGCTGGGGCGACATCGCCAGGGTGTGCACCGGCTGCTCGTCCGCCGCGCCGTCCGCGCTGCCCATGGAGAAGAGCAGGTAGGTGTCCGGGTCCGGGCCCGTGGCCGGCACGCGCGAGAGCGGGGTGAGGGGCAGTGGCTTGCCGCCCGCGCCGAGCTCCACGCAGGTGGCCGGCACCATGCCCTCCACGAGCGCGCCCGAGCCCTGATCGCGCACGTCGACGCGGTCGAACATCGGGGTGCACGGCCGGGCGCCGGTGCACATGTCGCTCCAGCGGTACACGTAGCGCCGGCCGTCCACCACCACCTGCATCACGTCCCAGCCGTGGTGGCGCGCCTCGTAGGAGCTGTCGGCCGCGGGGAGCTCGCTCACCTGGCCGTCCCGGCACAGGAAGGCCCGCCAGGCCCGGTAGGGGATGTCCCAGGTGATGGGATCGACGGGCTCGGCCTTCATCAGCACCTGGGCGCTGAGCTCCCCGTGCTCCAGGGTGCACAGGATGTGGCGATCGGGGACCTGCATCTCGCCGCCCATCTCGCCGACCATGGTGTGCACGCGGGGGACGGAGAAGTCGAACGGGCACTCGCCCGCGGGCAGCGGGCCGCCGTCGTCGCCGTCCTGGCCGTCCGCGGCGTCCTGGCCGTCCGCAGCGTCCTGACCGTCCGCAGCGTCCTGACCGTCCGCGGCGTCCATCCCGTCCTGACCGCCGTCCTCGCCCCCGCCGCCGCCGTCGCAACCGGACGCGAGCAGCGCCCCCAGGCAGAGCCCCGCGAGCCCGAGCCACCTCATCGCGTTCATCTCCCGTGACCTCCTGCCATCGGATGATCTGCCCCGAATCTACCTCCACGCCGGCACGGCCGCCAGTGTGCACCGGGGACGGTCACCGGAGTGTCACCCGCGGTGACCCCGGCGCGCGGGAGCCTGCCCGGCGCGTGTTGAAGTCTTTCGCCGGCCCGGTGATACTCAGGCGAGGGTTCCTGGACACGGACCCGGGGTGGAAGAAGGGCATGGCAGGAGCTCGCGAGAACGCTCGTCTGGCCCGGGCGGCCCTGGTGCTCGCCCTCGGGCTCACGGCCTGCGACGTCGGGTACCTCTTCTCGGGCGTGCAGGCCATCGCCGACGCCCAGGGCCGGGTGCACGCGGCCGCGTCCGTGGACATCGAGACCGAGGGCGGGGGCGGGCTGATCCGGGTGGACGTCGCCAGCTTCGGGCCGGACGGCCTGGAGCGCTCCCGCCTGGACGCCTCCCGGCTCGCCGACCAGGGTGTGTTCGTCGACGGGGACGGCGCGCTGCTGCTGATCGCGGAGCACGAGCTGGGCGCGCCAGGCCTGGACGCGCCTCCGCTCGCCCGGCTGGGGGCGGACGGCTGGACGGCGGTCTCGGTCTCGCCCGGCCTGGTCGAGGAGGCCCGGGTGGCCCTCGAGGACGCGGAGATCCTGGGCGTCGGCTGGACGGACGCCGCGGGCAGCACCCGCCTGTTCGCCCCGGCCACGGGCCTGGGTGGCTGGGTGTACGACCTCCAGGGCGGCCAGGTGACCGGGGCCGCGTTCCTCGAGCCGGTGGTGACGGGCGCGCTCCAGGTCGATCGCCCGGCCAGGGACCGGCTGGGCGCCTGGGTGGTCGAGCCGCTGGCCGGCTGCAAGCAGCCCTGGGCGCTCGCGTGTGACGGCGCGGGCTGCGCCTGGAGCGCGGAGGGGGTCGTGTGCCTGGGCCGGAGCAGCTCCTCCGTCGGGCACACCGCGGCGGGCACGCCCGTGGCGGCCAGCCCGGAGGTCGACCCGGACAGCGGACAGACCTCCATCGCGCTGGAGTGGCCGGGCGGCGAGGCCAGCCTGTCCTACGCGTTCCCGGCCGACCAGGTGCTCGGGCTCGACCTGGCTCCGCGCGCGCGCGGGGGGCTGCTCGTGGCCGCCCACGCGCGGTTCAGCACCACCCTCGGCCTGCTGGTGCTCGAGGAGGACTTCAGCTGGCGGGAGCTCTCCGTCGACGTCCGGACCGGTGCGCTGCTCGGGCTGGAGGTGCTGGGCACCGAGGACGCCGCGGACGGGGAGCTGGCCCAGCTGCTGTTCGCCAGCCACGCGCGGCTCACCCGCGTCACCGTCGTGCTGGCGACCGGCGAGCAGCGCCGCGAGACCCTGCCCGTGGACTGACCTGCGGGAGGTGACATGCCGCGGCGGCTCTACGCGGACAAGCTGCTCGGGCACTCGAACCCCGACTGCGTCATCCCCGGGTGCGGCGCCCGCATGCACAGCACGGGCTGGCTCGAGCAGTACGGGGAGCTCCACCCGGCCTGGTACATGGAGTTCCTCTGCCCCGAGCACGGCCCCCAGCTCAGCGGGGGCGGCCGGTGGCAGGCCCTCATCGACGCGGTCCTGGCTGACACCGGAGGGCGGCTGCGCTAGATTGGGGCGGGGGCGAGGGAGACGGCATGACCTGGAAGCGCACCGCCCTGACCCGACTCGGCCTGGCGACCCTCGGCGGCCTCTCGCTCCTCGGCTGCGCGGACGAGACCTGCAAGCCGACCGCGGTCACCGTCTGCCTCGAGGGGGAGGTGTACTGGGTCGACAGCTGCAGCAAGCCCTCCGAGCTCAAGGAGACCTGCCCCGCGGGCTGCAGCCTGGACGCCACCGGCTGCGCCGCCTGCCTGCCGGCCTGCGCGGGCAGGTGCGGCGGGCCGGACGGCTGCGGGTTCTCCTGCCCCAACACCTGCGGCCCGCGGGAGTACTGCTCCCAGGCCTCGGGCTTCACCGCCTGCGACTCGGGCTGCAGCCCCGCCTGCACGGGCAAGTGCGGGGGCCCGGACCTGTGCGGCGGCACCTGCCCCGCGACCTGCGGGCCGAGCGAGAGCTGCACCGCCGCCTCGGGCTACAGCGTGTGCGGGCCGCTGTGCACGCCCGACTGCGCGGGCAGGGACTGCGGCGACGACGGCTGCGGCGGGAGCTGCGGCGCCTGTCAGGGCGGCCAGTACTGTCAGGCCGGGGTCTGCGCCTGGGTGTGCGACCCCTCGACCTGCCCGGCCGGCTGCTGCGACGGCACCAGCTGCCTGCCCGGAGACACCCGCGACGCCTGCGGGCGGGGCGGGGGAGCCTGCCTCGAGTGCCTGGGCCAGCAGACCTGCGTGGACGGCGCGTGCGACGCGCCCGTCGATCCCTGCGGCGGCGTGCCCATGACGGGCCGGTGCCTGGACAGCGCGCACCTGCAGGTCTGCCTGGACCTGGGCGGCGGCCAGCTCCGCGTGGAGACCTACCCCTGCTCGCCGGGCTCGGAGTGCCGGCTGGACGGCGATCGCGCCGGGTGCGTGCAGACGGCGGAGTGCCTGGGCAGTGAGACCGCGTGCCTGGACGCGAACACGCTCGGGCGCTGCCAGGACATGGCCTGGGACACGACCCCCTGCCCGGCGGGCTGCGTGGACAGCCCGATCGGCAGCGCCTGCACGCCCGAGGGGGAGTGGGTGACCCGGACCCTGACCTTCCAGTACGAGACCCGCTCACCCAACGACGGCTGGACGGACTGGGGCGAGCCCTGGCTGGCCCCGGCCATGTTCTTCCTGGTGACCTCGTGGACGCTGACCGACGCCGGCAGCACCATGCACGACTCCCAGGTGACCGACGCGGCCGGCACGGTGACCGTCACCGTCCCGGGCAACGCCGGGCCGGACGAGTGGATCGTGGTGTTCGCCGCCGGGCTGCGCGCCGACGGCGGGCTGGCCTTCGTGGTGGCCGACCCCGATCTCGGCGCCGGCACCGCCACCATCGGCAGCCTGGGCGCGGACCCCCGCATCTGGCAGTGGGCGGTCCCGGCCGAGGGGCTGTCGACCACGAGCGCCTGGACCATCCCCACCAGCTCGGGCTCCGGCGCGGCCCGGGTGTTCGACTACCTGCGCTACGTCTACCGTATCTCGGAGAGCCGCTGGAGCGGCGAGGCGCCCGGACCCCTGGTGGTCTGGCTGGGCATGGACGTGGGCTGGTCCTGCGGCTCGTGCTTCGCCGGCTGGCCGGTGACAGAGTTCGGGCTCGACTTCGACTCCCAGGTGTGGATGTCCGGCGACGCGGACCAGGGCTACTGGTCGGACGCGGTCACCACCCACGAGCTCGGCCACTGGACCATGTCCAGCTTCGGCTACCCCGCGGTCGAGGGCGGCCGGCACTGCATCGGGGTGCCCACCCTGCCGGGCCAGGCCTGGAGCGAGGGCTGGGCGACCTGGTTCTCGAGCGACGCCCGGGGCAGCCCCTACTACTACGACAAGCAGGGCGGGGGCTTCTTCTGGTGGAGCCTGGACACCCGCGACTACTCGGGCGGGACGCTCTGGCAGCGGCCCAGCCCCTACCACGGGCTGATGCAGCTCATGGACGAGAACGAGGTCGCGGCCGAGCTGTGGGCCCTGTCCGCGGCCCAGGGGCTGACGCGCGCCCCGCTGGACGCGGCCATGGCGAGCGAGCGCATGACCGACGCGCCCTTCGCGCGCGGCTACCGCCGCCACACCTGGGACGTGGACGCGGCCTGCCAGCAGACGAACGTGCAGGAGACCGGGACGTCGGCGCCCTTCCTGGCGGACTTCCTGGACGCGCTGCGCTGCGGCGGGGTGAGCGCGGTGACCGTCGACGCGGCCACCCAGCCGGACCAGCACTACCCCTACCCGAGCGGCTCCCCGCTGTGCGGGAAGCGCGCGGAGGCCCCCTTCGCGCTGGCCTGGCGCGTGGCGCGCGGCGCCCCCGCGGCCGGGGCGGAGCTCGGGCTCGAGCTGGTGCTGGAGCGCCGAGGGCGCTGGCCCGCGCCGCTCCAGGTGCGCTTCGAGCTGCCCGCGGGGGTCGAGGCGCCGCGGGGCAACCCGGGCTTCGCGCTCCCGGCGGACGACCAGGCGCCGCGGCGAGCGCTCGGCCTGGAGCTGCGGCTCGCGCGCGTGCCGGAGCGGGACCTGGTCGCGGTCGTGGACGCGCGCGTCCCGGGCGCCGGCTACCACGCGGAGCTCCCGTACCGCTTCGGGCGGCCGGAGCCCCGGCGCGCGTCCGCGCTCGAGCTGGGCCCGCGGGTCGCGCTCGGCGCGCGCGACTTCGGCCGGGCTGTCCTGCTGCGCAGGTGAGGCCGGCCAGGCGGCCGGGGAGAGGAGCGGTGGACAGCATGCGGATCGCGAGGACCCCGCGCGCGGCCCCGGGGCTGGCCCTGCTGCTGGCCCTGTGCGCCCCCGGCCCGTCGCCCGCGGCGGAGCCGGCGCCGGAGACCCCGGTCGTCGACAGCGCCATGACCTGGGAGGAGGCCGTCCGCAACGTCAGCCCGAGGTGCCCGCGGGCGGTGCTGGAGCGCCAGCGGCTCGTCACGGTGCGCTACTACTCCATGGACGGGCGGCTCCACCAGGGGCAGCTCGTGGTGGACCGGCGCGTGGTGAAGGACCTCGAGGAGGTGTTCGCGCTGGCCCTGGCGGAGCGGTTCCCCATCGATAAGGTGATCCCCATCTCCCACCCGGACTTCCTCAGGGACGGGGTCTGGGACGACGACCTGTCGATGCGGGCCAACAACACCTCGGGCTTCAACTACCGGCGCCCCACCGGCGGCGGCCGGATCTCGGACCGGGGCCACGCCGCGGGCCTGGCCTTCGATCTCAACCCGCGCCTGAACCCCTACCTCAAGGGCAAGCTGGTGCTGCCGGCCGGCGCCACCTACGACCCGGCCGTGCCCGGCACGCTCACCGCCAGGAGCCCGATCGTGCGGAAGTTGAAGCAGCTCGGCTGGAGCTGGGGCGGGGACTGGCGGACCCTCAAGGACTACCAGCACTTCCAGAAGTCCAGCCCGGGCGAGTAGCGCGGCCCGGCGCGCGGGCCGGCGCCCGGCCCGGCTCACATGACCTTCATGATCACGTCGGTGATGATGTTGGCGGCGGTGTCCACCCGGTCGGCGGCGTTGGACAGGTGGCGGTAGACCTCGCGCAGCTTCAGGATCTCCATCACCCCGTCCACGGTCTCCACCTTGCCGTGGAACAGGCAGGCGGTCGCCTCGCGGTACAGCTTCTCGACCTTGTTCTCCTGCTGCTTGGCCATGACCGCGTGCTCGTTGGCCACCTGCGGGTGCTCGAGGATGCGCTGCATGGCCACCTGGATCTCCCTGCCGGCGGCGTGCAGCGTCTCGGCCATCTGGGTCACGTAGGTGTTGGGCTGCAGCTTGAACAGCATCATCTCGTCCATGGTGGTGTAGGCGTAGTCGAGGATGTCGTCGATGGCCCGCGAGAGGGCGAACAGATCCTCGCGGTCGATGGGGGTCACGAAGGTCCGGTTGAGCTCGTCGACGAGCAGGCGCCGCTCCTCGTCGCCCTGCTCCTCGGCCTCCTGGACGCACTTGGCGGTCGACGCGCACGGCGTGCGGGAGAACTCGACCAGGCCGGTCAGGCCGGTCACGCAGGCGTTGGCCTGGTTGATCAGCCGCTCGATGGACTTGTCGTGGCGGGGCTTCAGCGGGTTGCGGAACAGGCTCATGGGGTACCTCCCGGGAACGGCATGAGGAGCTTCACCACGAAGTACATGCCGGCCGCGACCAGGCCGGCGCAGGGGATGGTGAGGAACCAGGCGATCACGATGTTGCCGGCGATCTTCCAGCGGATCTTGCGTGCGTTCTCCGAGGCGCCGGCGCCCAGGATCACCCCCGACACCACCTGGGTCGTGCTGACCGGGCCGCCGAGCAGCGCGGCCGTGAGGATCACCATGCCCGAGGAGACCTGGGACGAGAAGGCGTGGATGGGCCAGATCTTGTAGAGGCGGAAGCCGAGCGTCTTGATGAGCCGCCAGCCGCCCGTGGCCGTGCCCGCGCCGATGGCCGCGGCGCTGATGCACATGACCCACCAGGGGACGTGGAACTCGCTCTGGAAGCCGGTGGCCACCAGGCCCATGGTGATCATCCCCATGGTCTTCTGCGCGTCGTTCGTGCCGTGGGACAGGGCCAGGCCGATGGCGGTGAAGAACTGCCCGACCCGGAAGAACTTGTTGGCGCGCGGGCCGGCCTTCGCGGCCACCAGCGCGTGGAGCAGCAGGCGCTGGAAGATGAAGCCGACCACCAGGCCGATGATGGGGGACAGGAACAGCGCGAGCAGCACGGTCCGCATGCCGTCCATCTTGATGGGGCCGAACCCGTGCTCCACCATGACCGCGCCCACGATGCCGCCGATGAGCGCGTGCGAGGAGCTGGAGGGGATGCCCAGCCACCAGGTGATGAAGTTCCAGGCGACCGCGCCCAGCAGCGCCGCGATGACCACCGCCAGGGTGACCGTGTCCCCGGACACCACGTCCTGACCGATCGTCTTGGCGACCGCCACGCCGAAGAGGAACGGGCCCACGGTCTCGCCGACGGTCACGATGGCCAGCGCCTGGCGGCCGGTGAAGGTGCGCGACGAGATCATGGTGGCCACGATGTTGGAGCTGTCGTGGAAGCCGTTCATGAAGTCGAACACGACGGCGATGAGGATGAGCACGGCCAGCGCGATGGTCATCAGGAACCCCTCATCTCGTGGAGTATCGAGTCTCGACGTTTTCGGAGACGGCTGTCAACCCGGACAGATCGTGCGCCCGGGGGGCCGCGCGGAGGCGGGATGTGCTAGGATGGGCCACCCACGCGGAGGCTCGGCATGCGCAGGATCCCTGGGGGATGGAGCCGCTTCTCGCCGCGCCGGGGCGCCGGTCCGGCCCTGGCCCTGTGGCTCGCGCTCTGCGCGGCCGCCTGCAACGCCGGGCAGGTGGAGCTCGGGGACGGGGACGACGGCGGGGCCGACGGGCTCGCGGACGCCGACGGGCTCGCGGACGACGATGGGCTCGCGGACGACGACGGGCTCGCGGACGACGACGAGAGCGCGGACGCCGGCGGCGACGACGGGGCCGGCGACGACGTGACCTGCCTGGGCCACTGCGCGAGCGGGGCCCAGGACTGCGGCGAGACCGGGCTCGACTGCGGCGGGGCCGACTGCGCCGCCTGCCCGGACCCGTGCGTCGGCCACTGCGCGAGCGGGGCCCAGGACTGCGGCGAGACCGGGCTCGACTGCGGCGGGGCCGACTGCGCCGCCTGCCCGGACCCGTGCGCCGGCCACTGCGCGAGCGGGGCCCAGGACTGCGGCGAGACCGGGCCCGACTGCGGCGGGGCCGACTGCGTCGCCTGCCCCGACCCGTGCGCCGACCACTGCGCGAGCGGGGCCCAGGACTGCGGCGAGACCGGGCCCGACTGCGGCGGGGCCGACTGCGCCGCCTGCCCCGACCCGTGCGCCAACCACTGCGCGAGCGGGGCCCAGGACTGCGGCGAGACCGGCTTCGACTGCGGCGGCGAGTGCTCGCCCTGCGGCCAGGGCGGCTGCACCTTCCCCCAGGGCGTGCCCGAGGGGGCCTTCACCGGCGGGGTGGGCAACGACGCGGGCATCGCCGCGGCGGTCAACGCCGTGATGCAGACGCTGTCCGGCTGCGACATCGGCAGCGACTGCACCCTCGACCTGGGGGCCTTCCCCGGCCCCGACGACTGGTTCGGCGCGGTCAACCAGGCGCTCCGGGACCAGGGCTACTGCGCCGGGCGGCACGAGGAGGGCTACACCGACGAGATCGCGGTCAGCAGCACCGGCTGCACCGGGCGCTGGTACGGCTACCACATCTACAACTACGGCGGCGGCAAGGTGGTCTGGAACCCCGGCGCCCAGCGCGGCTGGTGGAGCATCGACCCCAGCTACTGCCCGTGAAGGGTCATCCGCGCATGAACCGCAGACTGCCCCTGGCCGCGCTCCTGCTCGCACCCTGCCTGGCGCCGGGCTGGACCGGCTGCGGCCCGTCGGGGCCGGGGCCGTACCCGCTGGACGACGTGCTGCGCCTCGACCACCTGCAGGCCCTGGGCACGCACAACAGCACCCACGTCGAGACCTACGAGCTGCCCGCCTGGGACTACACCCACCTGCCCCTCGGCGAGCAGCTCGAGCTGCAGGGCGTGCGCCAGTTCGAGCTCGATCTCAACTGGCTGCCGGCCGAGCACCGCTTCGAGGTCTACCACCTGACCACCGTCGACGAGGGCACCACCTGCCGGGTGTTCACCGACTGCCTGGGCGCGCAGAAGGACTGGTCCGATCGCCACCCCGGGCACCACCCCCTGTTCACCCTGCTCGAGCTGAAGGCCGAGTTCGACCCGGCCACGATCGGCGCGCTGCTCGACGACGTGGAGGCCCAGCTCCGGAGCGTGTGGCCCGAGGAGCGGCTGCTCCGGCCCGACGACGTGACCGGCGGGGTGGGGGAGCTCCGCGAGGCCGTGGAGACCCGGGGCTGGCCGACCCTGGGCGAGCTGCGGGGCCGCGCCATGTACGTGCTGCTCGAGGGCGGCGAGTACCGCGCCGCCTACACCCAGGGGGACACCACCACCGCGGGCCGGCTGATGTTCCCCAACTGCGGGGGGGACCTCGGCCCGCCGATCTGCGCCGTGCACAACGTCAACGACCCGGAGACCGGCGGCGCGACCATCGCCGCCGCCGTGGCGGCCGGCCACCTGGTGCGCACCCGGGCCGACGCGGACGGCGAGGAGGCCCGCGCCGGGGACGTCACCAAGCGCGACGCGGCCTTCGCCTCCGGGGCCCAGTTCGTCAGCACCGACTACCCGGCCGAGCGGGAGGACGTGGACTACGTGGTGCGGGTGCCCGGGGGCACGCCGTCGCGCTGCAACCCGGTCACCGCGCCCGCGGGGTGCAGCCCGCAGGACATCGAGGACCCGGCCCGGCTCGCGCGCTGACCCGGCCCCGCGGCTCAGGGCCGGTAGGGGAAGGTGTACACCTTGCCCGCCAGGTAGCGCTGGGCGGTCGCGTCGTGGCTGATGAGCAGCACCCGCAGCTCGCACTCGCGCGGGGCCGGCCGGGGGTCCAGCTCGAGGCCCGCGATCACCCCCGGGGCCTCGTCGCCGGCCGCGGGGCCGGCGCAGGTCAGGTCCCACGGGCGCTCGATCGGGAACAGGGCCTGCTGGCCGGGCGCGAGCGCCACGGCGGCGGCCCCGGAGATCAACCGGTCGCGTCCGCCGGTCCCGCGCCCCGTCAGGTCGTACGCGCGCAGCAGGCCGAGCTCCGTCAGCGTGGCCTCCACCTGGACGAAGCGCGGGAAGTCCCCCTGGTTGGTGACGAGCACCGCCCGCGGCGTGACCTGGAGGGCGTAGCGGTCGAGCTCCCGGTCGCTGTTCCAGCGCTCGAGGCGCTCGAGGGCCAGGGGCGAGAGCGTGCCAAGCGCCGCGACGCCCAGCAGCAGGAGCCCGAGCGCGAGCTGCGCCCCCGGGCCGCGGCGCTTGCCCGCGTTGTGGGCCCGGGCGGCCAGCATCGCGCCGGCCGCGTCCACGCCCAGCAGGCAGGCCAGGGCCAGGGGCAGCAGGTTGGAGTGGTCGTCGAGCAGGAGCAGGCCCGCGAGGACGGTTAGCCAGCCGAGCGCCAGCACCAGCGCGGTGCGCCTGCGGCGGGCGTAGAGGTGGCCGCCCGTCGGGCAGATGAAGGCCGCCCCGCCGGCCAGGAACACGTTGCGCCGGTCGCGCAGCTCCTGCACCGAGTCCTCGGGCGCCTCGCCGGCCTCGGCCGGCGCGCCCGCCGCGGCTGGCTCGGCCCCCGGCTCCGGGGGCGTGTCAGGCCCGGGGGCCGGCTCGTCCTCCCTGGCCGGGCGGCCGGAGGCGATGGACCGGAGCAGCTCCCTGGCCACGGCGAGCTGACCCTCCAGGACCATCAGCCGGAGCGGGACCACGTGGCCGGCCACGCCGATGAGCTGCGGGCTGCTCACCCCCTCGACGAAGCAGTCGATGCCCTCCTGCCGCAGCAGGTCGGAGAGGTACCCGAGCTCCATGGCGTCGGTGCTCTGCTCGAGCAGGACATGGCGGTCGGCCACGGCGGACCTCCCGGGGGTTCAGGCGGCCGTCACTGCTTGACCAGCTCCACCCGGCGGTTGCGGGCCCGCCCGGCGTCCGTGTCGTTCGTGGCCACCGGGGCGAACGGGCCGCAGCCGTGCGCCCGCAGGCGGCCGGCGTCGATGCCGTGCTCGCGCACCAGGGCCTGGAGCACGGCCTGGGCCCGGTCCTGGGACAGCTTGAGGTTGGGCTCCACGGCGCCCACGCCGTCGGTGTGGCCCACCACGAAGACCTTGAGGGCCGGATCGGCCTTGAGCAGCTTGGCGATCTCCCCGACGGCCTGGGCGGACTCGGGCTTGAGCACGGCCTTGGCCGTGTCGAAGTAGATCCCGTTCACCGCCATGTGCCCCTCGGTCTGCAGCCCCTGGGCCAGGAACTCGGCGCTGGCCACGAGGTCCTGGGCCATGGGGGCCTTCTGCACGATGGCCAGGAAGTACTTGCCGGTGAACTCCTCCTTGACCTCGACCCAGATCTCCCGCCCCTCCCGGGTCAGCTTGAAGGTCTGCCGGCTCTTCTCGGCGTAGAGCTCGTTCCCGCCCGCCGCCTGGATGGCGTTCTCGGCGTTGCGCTGGATCTGGAGCTCGCTCGGCTTCTGCTTCCAGTCGGCCTGGGGGTAGTAGTTGATCTTCCACAGCTGCCCCTCGACCGACACGGTCTTGCCCTTGGCGACGGTGAAGGCGTACGCGTCGAACTCCTTCTGCACGCAGGAGTGGATCCAGTAGCCCGGCATCCGGGTGAGCACCGGGTGGTCCTTGCACTTGGGGTCGTCCTTCTGCTCCAGCGCGCCGGCGCTGGCGGCGCAGAGCAGGATGGCGATCGCCAGGACGTGGGTCAGCGTACGCATGTCAGCCTCCTGAGGTGGTGGTTCTCGGGCCGGGCGCAGCATAGCCGAATCCGGGGCCTGGCGGAAGGAGCGCGAGGCGTGGATCAGCTCCACGCCCCGGCCAGAGCCGGGACGAGATCCTCGAGGGGCAGGAAGCGGACCCGGGTCCTGCCCAGCTCCTGATCCGGGACGGGGGCGTCGCTCGGCGTCACCACCACGAACAGCTCGGGCTCGTAGACCTCGATGAACGAGCGCGAGCCACGCGGCAGCCGGCCGCGGTGGCCGGCCTTCACCTCGACACCCAGGATCCTGTCGCCGCGGGCCAGGACGAGGTCGACCTCGGCCCCGGCCTTCGAGCGCCAGTGGTGCAGCGTCCAGTCCGGGGGACTCACCTTGGCCAGCTCGGCGAAGGCGAGCCCCTCGGCCAGCGCGCCCCGATCGGCGCGGGAGCCCACGTCCTCGTCGAGCGCCCCGAGGAGCGCGTTGCGCAGCCCGGGGTCGTAGAAGTGCACGCGCGCTGCGCCGGTGAGCTCCCGCCGGCGCCCGCCGGCGAACGGCGGGACGAGCTTCAGGATCCAGGTCTCCTCGAGCAGCCCGAGCCACTCGCCGACCGTCGAGGCGGCCACCCCGAGCAGCCCGGCCCACTCCGACAGGTTGACGATCTGGCCGGTCTGACCGGCCGCGAGCTGCAGGAGCCTGCGGAACGCCTCGGGCCGCCGGATGCGGAAGCGATCGGACGCGTCGCGGATCACGAACGCCTCGATCAGGTCGGCGAGCTCTCGGCGTGGCTCGGGGCCGGTCCACACCGCCGGGTAGCCGCCCAGCACCATCATCCGCCGCAGGAGATCCCGGCGCGCGATCCGGGCGGCGGCCGGGCTCACCGCGGGCACCTCCGCCGAGACCTCCGCGAGCGAGAAGGGCAGCAGGACCCTGCGCTCGGCCCGGCCGGCGAGGCTCTCGCGGGTGCGGTCCATCAGGTGGTAGGAGGACGAGCCGGTCACCAGCACGTCGAGGTCCCGCCGGCCGTCGATCAGCCCCTTGACGAGCAGGCCCGCTCCGTCGAGGTGCTGCGCCTCCTCGAGGAACACCGTGTCCACGGAGGGAAAGTGGCTCGCCAGGTCCGCGAGCACGCCCGCGGCCGAGCTGGCCCAGCGCCGGACCAGGGACTCCTCGCAGTTGAGCACGAGGACGCTCCCGGGCTCGCGCGTCCGGAGGAGGGAGAGGATGAAGGTGGACTTCCCGGCCTGACGGGGCCCCACCACGAGCTTGGCCTTGCGCCGGTTCTCGAGGCCGCGCAGGTCCTGGCTCCGGGGGACGAACCGCGCCGGAAGCTGGCGTGCCAGGAACTCGGAGAACGCCCCGGGTCTGGAGTGCCATGGGTTCAACATCATGATTCGATTCAGGATATCTGCTTCCATGGGAACCCATCTGGCGGTCCTGCCCGCCCATTCTACCGAATATTTACCAGGATATTATTCGATGAAGTCGTCCAATGTCCATCTTTTTACACGTCCTCCGCAGCATCGGCCTGCACCTGCAGCCCCCCGCTCAGGCGTCCCCCCACGCAGGTACCCCCCCCACGCAGGTGCCTGGCCACTGTGACGCCAGGGGCTTGACCCCTGATCCGACCCGTCAGCACGCGATCCCTTTCATCTCTCTTCGACCTGGAACGAGGTATCGGGCACTTCCTGGAAGTCGTTGCGAAACGTGCCCACGTAGGCGTGCTCCGGAGTGAACCGCAGAGAGAGGAACCCTCTCCTCGGGACCTCCGGCGCCGGAACGGAGCGGCTGGTGCCGAAGCGTCCGTCGGGCGACACGGGGACGAACCTCACGAGCCGCGCCGAGCTGATCGCGACCCGCGAACGGTAGGGATCCACGTGCAGAAACTCGGAGTTCTTCAGCTTGATGCGATCGCGGACGACCCACTCGCCCGTCGCAGGATCCAGATCGCAGACGATGGCGCCTACGAGGAGCGTGAGCTCCCTCAGCGTTAGCACCACCCTCAGCGAGGTCATCCATTGCGTGGCCACGACGTACTCGTAGGCGTCCTTGAGGACCTCGCGGGCGACGCCTCGAATCAGATCGACATCGAGGATGTGGTTGGAGAATGGAGCGGGGCTCGGCCCGGTGACGAACGCCCGGTTGCCGTCGGGGGCTGTGGTGAAGAAGTCTCCGCCTCCCGGCAAGGCGATGGAGCGGAGCGTCCCGTCCCGCCAATGCAGGAGGGTGTCCCCGTGCTGGGAGTCGCCTGGGTTGAAGCGAAGTCCGAGCGCCCAGTTCTCCTCTTCCTGAACGAAGGCGAGCTTGGTGTCCGGGAAACCGAGCTTCGCGCAGGGCACCCTCGACCGGATCCTGTGGGGGGGCGCGGGCGGGTAAGGCGCGGGGACGAGCGAGAGGGTCACTCTGCCGATCTGCGCGGACGACCGCTCCTTCTTCGCCGGCGGTGCGAGCGTCGGGGGGACCTCACGAGTCCAGGCGCCGTCGGAGCCCTCGAGGAGGAAAGCGCCGTCCTCTGGCCGGCAGCTGTTCGCTCTTCGTTCCAGGTGTCCGAGCAGGACCAGCTTGTCGCCCGCGGGGGTGAAGAAGGACACGCGCGGACCGGCCAGGACGCACGCCATCCACTTGCCTCCGACGAGGCCCACGCCGAAGGAACGGACCTGCGTGAGGCGGGCGCGGTGGACGAGGCTCCAGGACGGCTCTCCTGCGCGTCGGCGGAACCAGCGCAGCCCGCGTTCCGAGAGCAGGAGCAGATCGTCGCCGCCCAGCGCACGGAGGTCGAGCAGCTTCCAGTCCTCGGAGGCGTTGGGAGCGTGCACCTCGATGACCTTCTCGGTGCGCAGGTCGATGGCGTAGGCGTGACCGGAGCAGGTGAAGAACCTCGCGTTCTCCACTTTCCAGCCCCCGGCGATCACGAACATCGTGTGACCCGACTCGCTCAGATCCATGGCGTACACGACGTCGCTGTCCTGCCAGGTGGCGCACGCGGCGAGGTAATCGCCGCAGGGCACCTGCGCCGCGAGCATCGCATCTCCAAAGCGACGAGCAGCGCCCGCGTCGGAGATCCAGACCACGCCGTCGTGCTCCAGGCGTGGCCCGTTTTTTCTGGGCCTGGAGCCGACCGTGCGTCCGCCGCGAGACAGTAGGGTGAGGCCTTCTGGCAACCGAGACATTCGTCCCTCCGAGAGAGCGTTCATCTCCTGATCTGACGAAAACAGCCGCGGAATTCAGATCGAGAACGTCGGCGATCGCCACCGGTGTGATTGAGGCCCCTCTCCGCAGGTGCCTCTCCGCAGGCTCCTGCAGCGCCGCTCAGCAGCAGGAGGAGCCGGCGCAGGAGCCGTCGCAGAAGGGCGGCTGGCAGCAGGTCAGCCCCGAGGGGCTGCAGCACCCCTGCGGGCAGGGTTCGCCGCAGGTCGGGGTCTGTTCCAGCACCCAGCAGGCCGGCTGCCCGAGGGTGTCGCCGCTGCAGGTCCAGCCCTCCGGGCACTCCGGGCTCTCCTCCCCGGGCGTCTCCGTCTGGCAGGCCATGTAGCAGCCGCCGTAGCTGCAGATCCAGCCGGTCGCCCCGCAGTCGGTGTCCGCGCTGCAGCCCCCGAGCTTGCAGGCCCGGTTGTACTCGTTGCCGCACTCGAGGGGCGGGAAGGGGCAGTCGGCCCGCGCCTCGCAGGCCAGGTAGCAGGCCCCGCCTGGCAGGGTCACCCCGCCGAGCGTGGCGCACGGGGTGGTGAGGAAGCTCGGCGGCGACGGGCCGCCGCAGCCGAGGCTCCAGGTGAAGTTGGTGCCGCAGTAGGCCTCGGCCTCGGCGGCGCTGGCGAAGCCGGGGTAGTAGAAGTAGACAGGGGTGCCCTCGACGTTGCACACGCCCAGGCACAGCTCGGTCGCCGGGCATCCGTCCGCCGCGAACTGGCCGCCCTCCGCGGCGCAGTTGGCCTGGGCCTCGGAGCCCTCGTACCGCCAGCCCTCCCAGCACCTGGCGCCCTCGTCCGTCAGGCAGCCCGCCTGGCCGCTGCCGCCGCCGCAGCCCGCCAGCGTGGCCGCCAGCGCCAGACCCGCGAGGAGCGTTCCCCTCATCGCGCACCTCCCTCTTGGTTGGACGGCGCGATCATACCGCCGCCTCCGGCCGCAGTCCACCACCGGGCTCCGGGGCCTGACGGAAGGAGCGCGAGGGCTGGAGGATTCCGCGCCGCGCGGGTAGAATCCGGCTGCGGATCACCACGGTCCGGAGGAGGCGAGATGATCACACGCGCGGTGCTCCCGCTGGTGGCGCTCCTGGCCGCGGCCGGCTGCGGCTCGTCGGGCGGCGGCTCGACCCTGTTCGACGGGTTCGTCCCCACGGGCGGCTCGGCGCTGGTGTTCGCGCCGGCCACCTGCGAGGTCCCCTTCGTGGGCTCCACGGCGCTCGCGGGCATCGCCCTGGACTTCACCAGCTACGCCGACTCCTGCGGGGTGATCACGCAGACCCAGCTGTGCGGCAACAAGGCCAGCGCGACCCGGGTGCTGGCCATCGTGCTGAGCGGCGATGTGGGCGCCACGAGCATCGACCCGGCCGGGCCCGGGCAGTACCCCTACCTGGCCGAGCCGCCCACCGGCGCCTTCCGGGCGGCCACGGCCGAGGCCGTCCAGGACGACGCCACCTGCGAACCGCTGGCCGGCACCTCGTCCCTGGACATGACCGGCGGGAGCGTGACGCTCAGCGAGGTGACCGGCGGCGTGGTGCGGGGCTCCGCGAGCATCCGCTTCGAGAACGGGGAGACCTTCGAGCACACCTTCGCGCTGCCGCTGTGCGCGGCCACGATCGACCTGTGCGCGCGCTTCAACCCGTGCATGGACCACACCTGCGTGCCGTGACGGGCCGGGAGCGGCGCGGGTGCGCTCCCTCGCAGGCGCCCCTCCGCAGGTGCCAGGCACCTGCAACGGGGAGCGGCAAGCGCCCAGGAACTCCGGAGTGGCGGCACACGCAGGATCGGCCAACCATGGTTTGCGTTGGGTGGCTGGCACCTCTCCGCGGGGACACTTCTCCGCGGGGCCTCACCCCAGCAGCCCGAAGTCCTTCTTGACCCCCCAGGCCGTGGCGAAGGAGCCATAAGTCCTCCGGGCTAACTCCGCGGCCGTTAGCGCTGGCTCCCGCGTGAGCGCGGCCCACATGTCCGCCCGGTAGCTCGGCCCCATGAGGATCCGGAACCGGAGCCACGGCTGCCGCTTGACCAGGTCCTCGGGCGCGTGGACGTCCGAGGCCCGCTGCCGGAGGATTCCCGCTGGCACGCGGAGTGGGGTCCCCTCGAACCTCGGGTCCTCTCCCCGGCGGCGCACCTGGAACGCGGTTCCCTGCCGGAGCAGGTCGAGCCTGGGGCCCCGGTAGACCTTCTGCAGCCTGGCGAACCGGCGATCCTTCCCCAGCCAGCGCCCGATCGCGGCCCAGAAGGCCTTGACCCGGGGGGATTCGGCGGCGGACACGGCACGAATGAGCCGATCGGCGTGGATCCAGGCCTGGTAGACCTCGAGCCACTGGAGGAGTACCGCGAGGACGCGGAGGTCGTCCCGCTCCATCCCCTCGACCGAGGCCGCGAGGAGGGTGTCCTCGACGTTCGGATCGGGAGACGGCGCCGCGGCGAAGGCCATCCCGATCCCGGCCAGGGACCTGGTCAGGTCGTCTCCGGTGAGGAGCGGGGGCGGGGAGGCCTGGCGTCTATAGGCCATGCTTCAACCTCCGTCCCAGATCGGAGAGAGACTGGCGGACGTGCGCTGGCCAGTCAGGATTCGCGTCTCGAACCTCGAGCCAGGGCAGGATCTCGGCCAACTCCTCAGCTGAAGGGGCCAGGGCCAGGCAGTCTGGCAGGTCGATTCCACGGTCGCACAACGCGAAGAGCTTGGAGCGAAGGAGATCGAGTCTCCCGAGCGTGTGGAGGACGATGGCGTGGCCCGAGAACGCCACCTGGAGCCGCTCTTGCCAGCCTGCCGGGAGGTCGTGGACCAGGTCCGCTGGGCCATTGTTGAGCCAGCCAGGGTCCAGGGGGCCGACCTCCCTGGAGTGGTGAGCCGCGAACTCGCGAGAGGCCTCCAGGATGTCCCCGGCAGCTTGGGATGGAGGATGTCCACGTCCTTGGTCTGCCTGGTGGCGACCCCGAGGAGGCCGAGGCTGGCGCCGCCGACGACCACGGCGTCGAGCCTCTGTCCCCGCCCGGCCAGGAACTTGTCGAACGCGGCCATGGTTTCCGTGGGCTTCATGGGTATCAATTTAACTGATACCCGGACGGAGGTCAAGCGACTCTCCTCGCACCCGGTGCCAGGCACCTGCAACGGGGGCACCTGCAACGGGGAGGACGCGGAGGGGGACGGGCGCCCCCAAATGGGGGCCTGAGGTTCTCTTGCCGGGACCGCCGGTCCATGGCAGTATCCCCGCGTCCGTGCTCGCCTGGCCGCCGGGAGGGAGCCATGGCGAACGCGGCGAATACGCCCGCGCTCTCGGACGTCTCAGGTACCGCTCCAACTCGATGGGATGAAAGGAGACCTGCATGCTGCGCGCGACGAGGCTGGTGCTCTCCGGATTCCTGGCTGCCACCCTGCTCATGGCCTGCGGCGGTGAAGACGAGGAGTGCGTCCCGCTGCCCTCGCCCTTCAACGCCGACACGACGCTGCCGGCCGGCTGCTACCTGGCCACGGAGAGCCCGGTGATCGCCGACGGCGTCACCCTGACCCTCTCGCCGGGGGTGAAGATCATCTTCTCGGACGGCGTGGAGCTCGGGCTCAGCGGCACCCGGGCCCTGGTGGCCGTCGGCACCCAGGACGATCCGATCCTGCTGACCGGCGCCACGCAGGTCCGCGGGTCCTGGACCGGGCTGGTCCTCACGAACGCCACCGCCGCCAACCGGCTCGACTGGGTGATCGTGGAGTACGCCGGCGGGACGGCCGCGATCGACAACGCCGCGGTGACGCTGGACACCACCGGCGAGGCGGTGCGGCTGCAGATGGACCACACCACCGTGCGCGAGAGCAGCGGCTTCGGCCTGTACCTGTGCGGGCGGTCGGAGGTGGCCTCGTTCACCGGCAACACGCTGACCCGCAACGCCCTCGGGCCGGCCCACGTCTTCTCCGAGTCGGCCCGCCTGCTCGACGCCTCCAGCACCTTCACCGGGAACGATCGCGACGAGGTCGTGGTGACCGGCAACCAGGTGCCCGTGGACGCCACCTGGCAGACCCTCGACGTCCCGTACTACCTGGACAGCTCGGTCAACGTGACGGCGGCGCTGACCTTCCAGCCCGGCGCGACCGTGATCTTCGCGCCGGACACCTTCCTGGCCGTGGCCGACGACGCGGGCGCGCTGCACGCGGTGGGCACGGAGGCGGACCCCATCCTGTTCACCGGGGCGACCCGGACCCGCGGCTCCTGGAGCGGGATCACCTTCAGCAACACGGCGAACCCGCAGAACGCCCTCGACCACGTCACCGTGGAGTACGGCGGCGGGCCGACCGCGCAGGGCGGGGCGGCGGTGATGCTGGACTCCACCGGCGCCCCGGTGCGGGTGACGATCGACCACACCACCATCCAGGAGAGCGGCGGGTTCGGCCTCTACCTCGCCAAGGCCTCGGAGGTGCCCTCGTTCACCGGCAACACCCTCACCGGGAACACCCTCGGGCCGGCCTACGTCTTCGCCGACTCGGCCGAGCAGCTCGACGCCAGCAGCGCCTACACCGGCAACGACCGCGACGAGATCGTGGTGAACGGCGACTGGGTGACCGAGGACGGCACCTGGCAGGCCCTGGACGTGCCCTACCACGTCACCACCAGCATCAACGTCGGGGCGGTCTTGACCCTCGCGGCCGGCGCCACGCTGATCTTCGACGCCGATCTCTTCGTCTCGGTCAACGGCGACGTCGCGGCGCTCCACGCGGTGGGCACCGAGGCCGCGCCGATCCTGTTCACCGCCGCCACACCCACGAACGGCTTCTGGTCGGGGCTCGTGTTCCCCAACACCAACAACGCCGCCAACCGCCTGGAGTACGTCACCGTCGAGTACGGCGGCAGCGCCGCCGTGGCCTCGCGGGGGAACGTCGATCTCTACTCCACCGGCCTGCCGGTGCGGCTGACGATGAGCCACTGCACGCTCCGCCACAGCGCCGCCTGGGGCCTCTGGCAGGACGAGAACGTCACCCTCGACGGCGACTGGGCGACGACCAACACCTACGAGGACAACGCCTCCGGCGACGTCGGGCAGCCCTGACCGCGCCACGGCCGTCCGGCCTCCGATAGCTCCCGGCCGGCCCCGGCCCCGGTCGGGAGCGGCCCGGGCAGCGCCTTGACAGGGAACCGGAGACATGGCTGACATGGGGTCCTCGTCGTCAATCCAAGCTGGCCCTGCAAACTGGAGGTGCTCATGCGCTCGCTGGTCACGAAGTTCACCCTCGTCTCCTCGCTGATGGCCCTCGTGGTGATCCTGGCGTCGCCCGGGTGCGGCGGCGACGACGAGGACTACTGCGCCATCTACTGCCCGGCGGTGCTGGCGGCGGGCTGCGACAACGGCCCCGCCGACCTGAACGACTGCCTCGGGGGTTGCCGGACCGTCCAGCAGATGTGCGGGTCCCAGTTCGACGCCCTGGCGGATTGCGCCGGCGGGAATCCGACCTTCGACTGCAACGCCTATGACTCCCCGGCGCCGGTGGGCTGCGACTCCCAGAACGACGTGCTGACCGCCTGCCTGCAGCAGGTGAGCGTCTTCTGCGTCCAGAGCTGCCCGGAGGTGGTCGCGGCGGGTTGCACCAACGGCCCCGGCGACCTCGACGACTGCCTGAGCGGTTGCGGCGCCTCGGAGACCTCCTGCCCGACCGAGTTCCAGGCCGTGGCCCAGTGCGCGGGCAGCTCCCCGACCTTCGCCTGCGACGCCAACCTGAGCCCCTACCCCGAGGGCTGCCAGACCCAGAACGACGCGCTGTTGCTCTGCCTCTAGCCCGGGCCGCCCGCCGCTTCGCCGCGGGCGCCAGCCACTCGCAGCTCAGTGGCCTGAGACCGCGGATGCAGGCGCGGTGTTTCGGGGGCTCCCGAGCCGTCCCTGATCTCCTGACTTCGCTGGAGCTCGGGGTCGGAGGATTTTCCTCGAGGGAGGAGGGGGATTTATCTCGCTGACGCGGGCTCCGGGCACCTGTGGCGCCGCGCCAGGGGCTGCTCAGCGGGCCTCCCCGCGGCTCAGGCGGCTGCACAGGCAGGCAATCGTGTCCGCGACCGCGCCGCCGTACCCGCCGAAGTACTCGTTCGCGGGATCCTTCGGGACTTCGAAGCGCTCCGCGACGCGCTCGTAGAAGAAGCACGGATCCTGATCGAACTCGTTGGGGTCGATCTCCAGGATCATCGCGTCGGTCTCGCTGCCGCCGGGGTACACCGCGCGGAAGATCTCCAGGACCTCCGCCTCCACCTCCCGGTAGCGGGGGCTCTCCCGCGCGGCCGCGCGCAGCGCCTCGCGCTCCGCGATCGAAGGGACGCGCAGCCCGTCCGCGCGCACCTGGTCGAGGCTGTCGAGCTTCTTCCCTGCCATGGCCCCTCCATTCCCGCCCTGGTCCGGGTGTACCACTCGCTGGCCCCGTCAGTCCTGGACCTCGTAGGCGCCGATGGACGGCGGCGAGGCGAAGCAGCGGCCGTCCGCGTCCACCCGGACCGCCGGCCACGGTGTCCCGCGACCCGCGGCGGGGCTGCCCGGCCCGATGTGGTAGTCGGCCGCGGCGGGATCCGCCAGGCCGGGGTCCTGCCCGATGATCGGCGCGGTCTCGGCCGCCGGCAGGGCGTCGGGCTCCGACCGGCCGGGATCGTCGTGGGCGTACCAGAGGTTCGAGCTGAAGGTGAAGGTCTCGGCCGCGGTGTCCGGCCCGACGTTCACCTGCGTGGACAGCGCCCCCCGGTCGAAGAACACCAGGTTGTTGGCGAACACGCAGTCCCGGGTCGGCAGGAACTCGTACTCGGCCGTCGAGGTCGTCTCCTGCAGGACGCGCAGGATCCAGGTGTCCGGGTCGACGAGGGTGTTGTTCGCCGCCAGGCAGCCGACGCAGCCCACGAAGGCGATCGGCGCGCTGCTGCCGATCATGACGTTGGCGATCACCCGGATGTCCCGGGCCTCGGCGTTCGGCTGCTCGCTCGACAGCGGCGGCCGGAAGAACTCGAAGCCCGTGGAGCCGCCCATGTTCACCGCGCGCTCGCCGGCGTCCACCATCCAGCACTGGCGGATCTCGATGTCCGCGCTGCCGCCCTTGCTCTGGACGGCGTTGCCGGACATCTGCTCGAAGCGGCAGCGGGCGATCAAGCCGTGGTGGCACCCGACGTGGTCGATGCCGCTGCCGGACATGCCGCCGCCGCAGCGGGCGAACTCCGAGTCGAGCACGAAGTAGTCGCGGACGCCGGAGAGCTTCAGGCAGTCCTCGTTGCCGCCGCCGCCGATGTCGTGGATGTGGAGGCCGCGGAAGATCACCTGGCCGGTGGCCTCGGGGTCGTCGCGTTCGCCGCCGTCGTCGCAGTTGACGCCGTTCTGGCTGGCGTCGCGGACCTCCAGGTCGTGGAGGACGAGGTAGCGCACCCGCACCAGCTGCACGCCGCCGCCGCCGCCCTCGAGCACCGGCCGCGGCTCGCCCGGGGCGCCGCCGATCCAGATCGGGGCTCCGGCCTCGCCGGCCAGGTCGGCCAGGTACACCCCGCCGGGGTAGGTCCCGGAGTGGACGTGCACCGCCGTGCCCGGGCCGATGCCCTGCGCCGCCCGGGCGATGCTGGCGTACGGGCGCTCGGCGCTGCCGTCCCCGTCCGCATCGCTGCCCCAGGTGGCCACGTGGAGCACCGCGCCGGGGGTCAGGCCCGTCTCGAAGGTCTCGAGCGCCGCGCAGGCCGGAGGGTCCGCATCCCCTCCCTCGTCCGTCCCCGCCCCGCCGTCGTCGCCGTCGGGGGCCGCCGCGTCAACCTCCTCGTGGCCGCCCGCGTCCGGCGCGGACACCTTCCCGTCGCAGGCGGTGAGCAGGGCCGCCAGGGCCAGCAGGAGCGCCGCGGGGGTGACGCGCGACATGGGGGGTCTCCTTCGTTTCGACCCGGAGTGTGTCGCGGGGGAGGGCCGGAAGGCAAGCGAGGCGGCCACCCCTCCGGGGGCGGGGGACAGCCACTCGCAGCTCAGGGGCCTGAGACTCCGGATGCCGGCGCGGCGTTTCGAGTGCTCCCGAGCCGTCCCTGATCTCCTGGCTTCGCTGGAGCTCGGGGCCGGAGGATTTTCCTCGAGGGAGGAGATGTCTCGATGGCGCGGGCTCCGGGCCCCGCGCAGCCATGCTATGCTGGGCGCTGCCAGAGAGGTGGCGGGCATGCCCGGATGGCTGATCTCGATCCTCGGCCTGGGCGTCGTGGTCCTGGGGGGCTTGCTGGCCGTCCGCGCCATCCGCGCCCGCAGCGGCCGCGGGACCACCTCCTCGCCCAGCCCGCCCCTGCCGGGAGCCCTCGCTCGCCCGGAGGTGGTGGTGGAGGGCCGGCCGACCCCCGCGACGCCTCCGGCCGGGCTCCGCAGCCGCGCGGAGCTGTGCGAGCAGCTGGCCGAGTTCGCCGGGCGGTGCCGGGAGCCCGAGCCACCGCCCGTGGACCGCGCGCCCGCCGCCATGTGCTACTCGGTCTCCGTCCGCCCCGAGGAGCCGGCCTTCTACCTGTGCCCGAGCTGCGGCCAGCGCACCCTGTGGAACCTGGGGAGCCTGCTCACCTCCCTGCGCGCGCTCCGCGCCCAGGCCGATGCGCTCGCCGAGCTCGGGGTGTGGGTGACGGTGGAGGAGCGGTCGTTCTGCCGCCAGTGCTCGCCCGGAGAGTCGCTCCCGACGCTCGAGCTGCGCCTGCGCCTCGACGGCGGCGGCCAGGCCAGGAAGCTCGACAGCTACGATCTCGAGTGCCTGCTCGCCTTCCTGCGGGGCCAGGCGGACCGGGTGCAGGCCGCCGACATCCCCCGGCTCGAGCGGCTCCTGTCGGCCTCCACGCGAGACCCGCGCACGGATCGCTGAACCCCCCTCTGCAGGGGCCAGGCACCTGCAACGAGCCTGGCTCAGGGGGCCCGGGCGGCGACCATGGCCGCCTCGAGGGCCTCTATCTCCGGGACGCGGACGCCGGTGATGTCGAGCTCCCGGACCTGGCCGCCCGCCTGGAGGCGGACGTGGCGCGGGGATGCGTCGCGCGCCCTCGCCTGGTAGGAGGGCCTGAGCCCCGAGAGGTCGACCTTCGAGGCGGCCGCGAGGTACCGGGCCAGGTCGGCGCGGGTGTAGGTGAGCTTCAGCACCCAGGCGTCCGGGGGCTCGTTGGCCGGTCCCAGCTCCTCGTAGCGCCCGTCGGGCCACAGCCGGTAGCCGGCCGGCTTGCCGTTCGGCGGGCGGGAGAGCGACTCGAGCAGCGGCACGTCGGGGCGGATGTTCTCCACGAGATCCTCCGGCTGCGTGTCCGGCGCGGGCGGGGCAGGGGCCGCGGGTGGGGCAGGGGCCGCGGGTGGGGCAGGGGCCGCGGGCGGGGCCGCGCCGCCCTGGCAGGCGGCCAGCGCCGCCAGGAGCGCGAGCCCGGGGGCCGTCCAGAGCAGGCGGAGGGTCGTCCTCATGGCGTGTCTCCTCGCCTGGAGGCTAGCACGCTTCCGGCCCAGGGCTCATGTCAGATCCGCGTGCCAGGATCGTCCATGATAGAGAGAGGAGGCCCCGGCCATGGGCGCTGCACCCGTCCCCGGCGCTCGCCCTGGTCGCCCTGGCCACCGCCCTGCTCGCCGCCGCCCCGGGCGCCGTTTCTGGTACGGGGTCCTCGAGCGCGCCCCCGGGCCCAGCCCCTGCCGGAGGGTCGCCACGCGCGGCCCCTGGGCTCGCCAGGGGCTTGCGAGCGCGGGCAGGCCGTGGTACCGCACCTCCCATCTGCTCGAAGCTCGCGGGACAGCCAGCAGGGAGCGGGCCGAACGGCCCACCAAGGGGAACCCGGAATGGCGCCAAACAAGATGGTCTTCATCAGCGACGTCCACATCGGCCTTCGCCGGCACAGGAGCGAGTGGTTCGGGAAGGAGCACGTGAAGCCGCTGTGCGATTTCCTGGGTTGGGTCTCGACCCGGGGCGACGAGGTCAAGGACCTGGTCATCCTGGGCGACTTCTTCGACAACTGGGTGTGCCCGGCGGGCGCGGTCCCGCCCACCATCGCGGACATCATCGGGGCCGCGCCGAACAGGCCCATCTGGGCCATGCTCCACCGCTGCCTCAGGAACCTGACCCACGTGTACTACGTCAAGGGCAACCACGACATGGACACGACCCAGGCGGACCTCGACCTCCTGGCCGACCCGCGGTCCGGCAAGGCCCCGCAGCTCATCAACTCCTACCTGGACGGTGTCCTGGTCGGAGAGCACGGCCACGCCGAGGCGATGTTCAACGCCCCCGATCGGGTCCACGACCCGGTGAACGGCGTCCCGCTCGGCTACTTCATCACCCGGGTCCTGGCGAAGACCACGCAGGCGGCCGACTGCCCGGCGGCGATCGGCAGCTACCTCGTGAGCGTCCACAAGTCCAAGCACGAGGGCAAGACCCTGGCCGAGGCCGTCCTGGACGCGGTCATGAGCTTCGTCGGGCTCGAGGACGAGGACCTCGTGGAGCTGGGCGCGGGCCTGCCGGATCCGACCCTCGGCGAGGTCAAGGCGAGGTACCGGGACCTGTATGAGCTCTGGAAGGCCGCGAAGGGTGATGGCGGGGCGGTCGACGCGCTCCGCGCCGAGGCCTTCGGCCTGTCGCCCTATGTTTACCGGCTCCAGGAGAGGTTCAAGATCGTCGTGCTGGGCCACACCCACGAGGCGCTGGTGAAGGCCTACCCGCAGCAGCACAAGCACGACCCCGGCGTCGAGGTGAGGGAGATCTACGCGAACACCGGCAAGGGGTGCACCGAGCGGCCGACCTTCGTGGAGGTGACCAACCATCCGGGAGGGAAGTGGGAGGTCGAGCTCAAGCGCGTGGGCTACACCGGCGGCAGCAAGCCCAGGCTGCAGATCACCACCCTGGACGAGGAGGCGCTCGGGTAGGCGGCGAGCTCCGGCTCCCGCCCCCCCTTGCCCAGGTGCCAGGTGATCGCAACCCGCTTGAAGGATGCCCGGAGTGGAGGCACACGGACGATCGGCAAACGTCTGTGCTTTGGGTGGCTGGCACCCCATTCGGGTGGCACCTGCGGAGGGGGCCAACGCGACCTACCGCCACCCATCGCCGTCCTGCTCCTTCTTCCTGTTGTACTTCTCGATGCAGTGTCGGGCGATATGCCACTCCGCCTCGGAGCGCGCGTTGCCGTACAGCTGGTGCATGAGGTCCTCGACCCGGTGATCGTGGAAGGCGCAGAGGCTGTCGATGGCTGAGGTACCGCTGCCCAGGAGCTCGCGGTGGGCCGCCTCGAGGAAGAAGGGCAGCAGCGGGAGGACGTCGTCCGGCAGGAAGTCCCGCTCGCCCGGCATGCACAGCCCTCCGGAGGCGCACTCCAGGTGCCACGGCTTGATCACCTCGCGGGCGGGGCGCGGGATGGCACGGGCCGCGCGGGCGAAGCCAGGGCGATCCTTGAAGTCGATGCGCTCGGCCAGGGCGACGAGGAGGTTGATCGGCTCGTGGTGATCGATGACGACCACCCGGGACGCGCCGGTGCGGGGATCGAAGTCGAGCTGGAAGTAGCCCGACTCGAGGATGCGCAGCTCGTCGTCGATCCGGTTGTAGCCCCACTGGGAGAAGACCCAGAGCGTGTCGGTGAGCGGATCGACCCGGATCTGGGCGATCAGGTCCCCGCTCAGCCCGTCCTTCTCGGCGAGGCGACCGAGGACTTCCCCGGTCTCGGCGTCCTGCACGACCAGGCCCTCGCCTTGGTAGGTGCCGAGCTCGCCCGGGTGACAGGTGCCGAGGAAGACCCTGCCCCCGTGGACCTCGACCGCGCTCACGCTGTTGCAGGGATCGATCGCGGTGGGGAAGGGCTGCCTCTTCCTCCACAGCAGACCGGTCCGGTGGGCCCCCTCGGAGCAGTAGGAGCTGGCCGCGGTCCAGCGCGTCCCCTCGGAATCCAGGAAGACCACGCCGCTGCGATCTTCGGGGATTAGCCCGTCCGGCGGCAGGGGTCTCTCCGCGTACCTGAAGAGCTTCCGGGTGTTGCACTTGACCGGCCTGAGCCCGCGCGAGCCCCGGTGGAGCGCCAGGCAGCGACCCTCCGCGGTCCCGAGCAGCACCCGCTGCGGCTCGAAGCGGACCAACCGCAGGGGTGGGAGGGCCTGCCACTCGAGGAAGTCGTTGGCCCAGGCAGGGCCGCATGCCAGGAGCGCGATGAGCCCTGCGAGAGAGCGAGAGACTCCGTCGCGCTGCGCATGGGGAGGCATGCAGCACTGCGCCTTCAAGGCCCGTGCCAGACGCGCGCGACCGAACCGCGGGCGGTCCCGGCCACGCCTTTCCGTGTGCAACCTCGTGAGACTCCAGGGGATGCTCGTGGATGCGGATCGCCCTCGTGCACCCGTCCGGCTCCCCTGCGCGGTGGGTCGGGGCCAGACGGACACGCCACCGTGTACCCTGTGGGGGAGGGGCCACGCGGGCCCCCGCGGACCAGGCCCTGATGGCTCCACCCCATGGGACGATGGTCGCGAAGACCAAGAGGAAAAGCGCCGCGAGAGGGCTGGGGCGCCCCGGACCCGGGCACCTGTGGATGCAGCGTGGCTGGCACCGGCCAGAATGGCGAGTTGCGAGTTGCGAGTTGCGAGTTGCGAGTTGCGAGTGGCGAGTGGCGAGTGGCGAGTGGCGAGGGGCGAGGGTTGACGCCTCGGGCCGGACCAGAGATGCTCGGAGCCGTTGCGGCAGGCGATGACCCTCGAACCGGAGAGGCCCGGTGGCGCCAGGCGACCCCGAGGACTTCGACACCCGGATGCAGCACCTGGCCGAGCGCGCCGTGCGCGAGGCCCGGGCCCGGTTCTCGAGCGAGTTGGACTACTCGCTCGCCTCGGTCCAGGTCCTGGAGAGGATCCTCGCGCAGCTCTGCCGGACCCATCGCGCGTCGCCGCTCGACCCCGCGGCCCTGGCCGACCAGGCCGATCTCTGGGGGGCCTACCTGGGCGAGGTGCTCCGGCGCCTCCGGACCGCGGCCTGGGTCCTGGGCTCGAGGACCGAGGGGCCGGGGGTGGCGACGCTCCTGTTCAGCGGCGGGGAGGAGCTCTACCCGCCGGCCTGGTGCCATCGACGGATCCGGAACGATCCCGACCAGGCCGAGGATGACGTCTGGTCCAAGCTCCAGGCGCTGCACCGCCGCGGGTTCTTCGCCCCGCCCGAGCTACGGGCGCCCCGGCCGGCCCGGCGCGGGCTCGACGGGCGCTTCCTGCCGGCGGTCTTCCTGGTGGCCGGGGCGGTCCTGGCCGGCCTGCATGTCCCGCCCGCGGGCAGCGCGCGGGCGGTGCCGCTGCTGGCCCTGGGGATCCTCTGCGCGCTGGTCGGGGCGGCGTCGCTGGCAGACCCCTCCGTCCTGTGGGCCGTGGGGCCGCACCGGTATCGATTGACGAGACAGGCGCGCAGGCACGGGCTGCTCGTCTGGGTCGGCGCCCTGGTGGCGAGCGCTGGCCTGACCGCCTGGCTGGCCCTCTGAGGCCCTCCACTTGAAGGTGCCAGACAAGCGAAGCACCTGATGTCGGGTGGCGAGTAGCGAGGGGCGAGGAGCGAGGAGCGAGGGGAGCGCCGCAGAGGCGCCTTACTCGGGCTCCTCCGCGCCGCAGACGAACATGGTGTTGCCGCCCGCGACCTCCATCATGGTCTCGATCTCGCCCAGGGTGAAGCCCTCGCACTCCGAGCGATCGACCTCCTCGGAGAAGTCGAGCTTCTTCGCGTCGAAGAGGTCGTCCCAGCAGGACTCGACCGGGCGGAGCGCCTCGACGCTCTCGTGCATCATGGCCAGGCGCGGGTCGTCCTTGGCCGCGCAGTACAGGATGGGCCCGTGCTCCTTGTGGACGAACAGGAGCCCCTCGTGGGGCGCCGAGAACTCGATCCGCTTGGTGATCGAGCTCGGGATCGAGTGGCCGAGCAGGGCGAAGGGCTGGAACTTCTCCAGCCAGCCGGCCCCCTTCATCTTCCTCATGGCCTGGTCCACGGCCGCGAAGTGATGCTCGAGGAGCTCCTGCCTCTTCTTGCCCGGCAGCGCGTCCCAGTCGAAGCAGAACGCCTCCGCGTCGGCGAGCACCTGGACGATGGCGATCTTGCCGAAGAAGGGCCTCAGGGCTTCCACGTGCTCTGACATGGGGATCCTTTCTGTTCCCGGACGCCTGGATGAGGTGTACCGCGACGGGCAGCGGGGGACAAGGGGCGGTGGAGGCCTCGGCTCCAGGATCGCAAACGCGCCGCGTGCGCCTGACCGCGTTGCTCCCGATTCCCCCTCCGGGTGCCAGCCGTCCTCCACCGGTCTCCATTCTCTTCGAGGATGATCCTGGCACCTGCGGGGAGCAGCTCCGCAGGATTCGAGGTCGCGCCTTCAGGGGAGCTTGGCCTTCACGCGCTCCCAGGGGGTCTTGAGGGTCGTCGCGAAGGTGGACCCAGCCGGGAGGACAGGTTTATTTCCCTTCTCGCACTGGGTCTTCAGGTTGCTGAGCTTGGCGCCCAGGCGCGACCAATCCTCCTCGAACTTCAGCACCTTCTGGACCTCGGGATCTCCCTCCGCGTACGCCGCGCTCAGGGTGTCGATCCGCTGGCACAGGGCAGCCCATGGGTCCTCGGCGGCCGCGATGGCGTCGATCGCCTCCTGGAAGCGCGCCTTCCAGCCCTCGGCCGCGGCCGCCACGGTTTCGTGTCCGGAGGCTGGCGCGGGTTGGTCGCCGTTCGTCTTGCAGCCCAGGCAGGTGACCGACAGGATCAGGATCGCGATGGAGGGGCGCATCGGGAACCTCCTCTCTGGGTGGGTTGGACCGCCAGGGAACCACTCACCATCGTATGGCCACTGTATACGACGGTCGAGCATGGCGGATCTATCCTTTTATCCGGTCCACCTCGCGAGGCCTCGATGGCACCCGCGAGGCGGGGTACAATGCGTGTCACCAGCAGGCGAGGCCCTGTCCCGGGAGGATGGACATGCGGACCCTTCCATGGATGCTCTGGGTGATGGCCGCGGTCGTGGCCTGGCCCGAGGAGGCGCACGTGAGCACCGAACCCGTCGCAGGTCAGCTCCACGCGGAGTACAAGCCGGGCTTCCTCACCGATCTCGTGGTCCCGGGGGACCCGGTGCAGGAGCTCGAGGTGGCGGGCTTCAAGAGCGCCGGGGAGGCGCTCGGTTTCGCCCAGGGCGGCCTCCACGGCGGCGCGCCCGTGTTCGCGGGGACACTCCGGCGGGGTGACAGCCTGAGCTTCACGGGCGCGAGCCACGTGGTGTTCTACCACCGCGGCGCCGGGGGCGAGCCCGAGCTGCTCTCGGTGACGCGCTGCCACGCGGACCTGCACCTGCTGGTGGGCTTCTGCGGCTACCAGCTCCAGCTCAGCGCGAACCTGCCGGCCCCGCCCGCGCCGCAGGTCGAGCACGGGCTGTGGCGGTAGACGTGGGTGAGCTCTCGCGTCGGAGGTGCCAGCCACCCGGGGCGGGGGCCCCTCAGGGCGCCAGCCGCCCCGTCTCCCCGAGCACCGCGAGCACCCGCGGGTCCTCCCGCGGATCGGGCGAGCCGGGCCGCGGGTCCGCGTAGGAGCGCTCGATGCGCAGCGCGCGCGGGTCCAGGCCGTCCCCGGGCGGCATCAGGATGACCGGCCCCCCGAAGCTCAGCGAGGAGAGCGGGGTCATGAACGCCCCCAGGTAGGCGGGCGCGCCGTCCGCCACCACCACGAACGGCAGGCCCTGCACCCCCACGGGCGGGAGCACGGCGAGCATGCCCTCGGTCGAGTGCCACTCGTTCCAGCGCAGCTCGTGCTCCGCGTGGCCGTAGGACGCGAGGCTCCACAGGTCGGCCCAGGCCCCGTCGCGCAGCGCGAGCGAATCGAGGGGCAGGGCGAGGGCGTCCTGCGCGCTGAGGTCCGGGTCCGCGAGCAGCCTGATCTGCCAGCGCTCCGCCCACTCCATGGGCGCGAGCACCGCGCGCTCGACCCACACCTCCGTCCCCTGGCTAGCGAGCGGGCCCTCGCCGGTCGCGTGGGCGCACAGGGTCACGACGAGGGGGGAGATGTGATCCACCTGCTCGCGCTCCTCGATCCGCGCCCAGCCCGCGAGCGGCTCGAAGGTCCAGGGGTCGGACTCGAGGCTCGCCAGCCCGGCCATGGGCGACTCCGCCTCGCCGTCGAAGGCGAACTCGCCGTTCAGGCCCTGGGGCCCGCCCCACACCCGCAGCATGGCGCGCAGCGGGCCGAGCGCGGACGTGGGCCCGTGGAAGGTCAGGTACACGCCCTCGCAGCAGTCCATCACCAGCCAGTCCGTGGTCACGACCACGGGGGAGGCTCCCTCGCCACCGAGGCGCACGTACGCCGGGCCGCTGCACGGGCCGGGCGGCGCGGAGTCGTCCTGGTGGACGTCGCCGTCCTGACCGCCGTCCTGGCCTCCATCCGGCCCGGCGCCGGGGTCGAGCGCGCCGTAGGTGAGGCAGCCAGGGATGAGGCAGACGGACAGCAGCAGGCAGAGCGAGATCGGCGAGCGCGCCATGGGAACCTCCACGACAGGGCACACCTCGGGCCTCGAGCCCTCGCGGCAGTGCAAGCCACGCGCCAGGAGGGTGGCACCTGCAGGGCTCACGCCCAGCATCGCGGAAAGAAAGGGAATACGGGCAGAAGACTCATGCAGGGTGAAGGCAGCAGGATGGGGGCCTGCGGCGCATCTCTGGCGCCTCCTCCCTCCATGAAGAGGGATTCACCCCGAACCACGCGTGATGTCTGTGGTTTTCTGGGGGGTCGAGCCCGGCCAAAAATGGGGTGGCACCTGCCACTCGCTAGTCGCCCCGGTCCTCGGCCTCGGCCCGGAGGGGGCCGGCGCACAGGGCCCAGGTCTCCGCCCTCTCGGCTGGCGGGCAGGCGTGCGCGCCGCCCAGGCGCCGGTGCTGATCGCCGGGCGCGGAGGGCCAGTCCGCCCCGAGCGGCGCCGGGCAGGCCAGCAGCCAGCCCTCCCGGCCGCAGCCGCCGCCGACCAGGCGCTCCTCCGGGGCGCACACGGCCCGCCCCGCGGCCGAGGTGACCAGGCGGAAGCCGCTCGAGCGCCGCCACCAGCCCCCGTCCGCCGGGAGCCCCGCCCGCGCCAGGAGCTCGGCCAGGAAGCGCCGCTCGTCGCCCCAGGGGCGCGCGTCCTGGTCGATGGCCCGCACCAGGTCGTGGATGGCCCCGTCGAGATCGCCGGCGGCGGCCTGGGCCTCGGCCAGCCGGTCGAGCAGCCAGGCGCCTCGCTCCCCGCGCGCCTGCGCCTCGAGGTACAGCGAGACCGCCTCGGCCGGCCGCCCGAGGGCGGACAGGATCTCGGCCCGGTCGATCAGCAGCCACGCGTCGTGCTCGCGCTCGGCCAGCTGATCGAGGGCGGCCAGCGCCTCCGCGTGCCGGCCGAGGTCGCGCGCCTCGGCGAACGCGAGCCGCAGCCGCTCGCTCTCGCCCGGGAACCAGAGGTTCCAGCGGTCGAGGGCCCACACGGCGCCCACACCCGCGCCCCACAGGGCCAGGCCGAGGAGGAAGCAGCAGAGGCTCCGCGCGCGCACGATCCACCTCACCAGGGCGCGCACAGCGCGAAGACGGGGATGGGCTCGGCCTCGGCCCGCACCGGGCCGGTGCCCCGGCAGCTCCAGGTCTTCTTGTTCTGGCCGAAGGGGTAGTCCGTGTCGTTCCAGGGGACGCCGGTCGCCGGCAGGCACGCCAGGCGCTCCCCGCGCTCGCCGCACCCGGCCGCCAGCAGGGCCTGGCCCGGGCAGCGCAGCTCGCCGTCCGCGGCGCGCAGCAGCCGGACGGGCACGCGCTCGGAGGCGAGGGCGAAGTCGAGCGGCCCGGCCGGGCGCGCGGCCTGCAGCGCGGCCAGCCGCCGCCAGCGGGCGGCGCCCTCCGACCCGTCCAGCCCGCGGCGCTGCAGGGCGAGGGCCTGCTCCAGGCGGCCGGCCTCGGCCAGGCAGCGGGACCACAGGAACGCGCGGCCTGCGCTGTCGCGCGCCCCCGGGGGCAGAGCGGCGAGCTCGGCCAGGGCCTCGTCCACCCGGCCCAGGCGGCAGAGCGAAAGCCCCAGCTCGTGGCCGTCGTCCCAGGCATCATCGCGCGGGCCGGGCAGAGCCCGCAGCTCCCGGAAGGCCGCGATGGCGGCCTGCGAATCCCCGTCGCGCACCGCCGCCAGGGCGCGGGCGCGGAGGCGCTGCTCGGGGTCGAACCAGCGATGGGCCTCCTCTTCCCAGAGCCAGGCCGCGCCCAGGGCCAGGGCGCCCGCGGCCAGGCCGAGGCCGACCCACAGGAGATCCCGAAGGCGGCGTGACCCTCCACCCATGGCCCGGACTGTAGCACGCCCCAGGCGCCGGGGCCTCCGCGAGGATCGGCCTACGCCCGCTTGCCCTTCCGGGCGGCCTTGGCGCTCTTGCCGCCCCGGACGGCCTTGCGGGCCGCGGGCGGCGCGAAGCCGACGGCCGCGAGCGCCCGGCAGATGCCGTCCACCGCGGCCCGCGCCTCCTCGGGCGATCCCGCCGTGAACACGCCCGCCTGCTCGTAGCGCCGCTCGTCGAGGATGCCCTCGCAGCTGATGTCCTCCGCCAGGTAGGTCAGGGCCACCTCCGCGCCCGAGAGGCGGAGCGCGCAGGTGTAGCGCGGCCCGTCGCAGCCGGGGCTGGCCACGCTCATGCCGAGGGTGATCTCGGCCGCGTCGCCGAGGCCGGCCAGCGGCGCCGGAGGGTCCTGGGGCTGCCACGCCCTGCTGACGTGGTAGTTACCGAGCGCGGCGACGCGCTCCGCGACGCGCGCCGCCGCCGCGGGCGCGCGGGCGAGCAGCCGCGCCAGGCGCGGCCCGGTGGGCTCGTTCTCCGCCCAGTGGTCGTACTCGCCGCCGTACAGGGACAGGCGCCAGGCGGCCGCCCGCTCCAGGGCGGCGTGCGCCTCCTCGCCCTGGGTGGCCAGGGCCCAGCCGGCCACCAGGTCGAGCAGGCCCATCGCCTCCGGCGTCGGCGCCTCGAGGAGCGCGCGCACCTCGGCGGCCGGAGTCGTGCGCAGCCTGGCGAACAGCGCGGGCACCTCGGCGATCATGCCCATGACGTACAGCACGATGGTCCGCCGGGAGCCGGCCACGCCCTCGACCCCGAGCAGGGAGGCGAGCATCGGCAGGCACGCCGGCCCCTGCGCCAGCATGGCCTGGAGCCCGGCCTTGCGCTCCTCGACCGAGCGCGCGCGGGCGCCCTCGTCGGCGCTGAAGCGGTGGGCGTCGCGCAGGACCTCCCCGCCGATCTCGATCACCTCGGGGCTGCGCAGCCCGGCCTCGCGGATGCGCTTGAATACGTACTCGGTCAGGTGCTTGTGGCGCTGGCGCAGCGCGGCCGGCAGCTCCTGCCTGGGCACGCCGCTGGCGAACTCGTCCGCCTCGTCGAAGGGCGGCGCCGCGGGCTCGCCCAGCGCCACGAGCGCGTCGCGCGCGGCCTCCTGCACCAGCGCATGCTCGAGGATGTGGTTCGAGCTGGTGCCGGTGTAGGCGTGGGGGCGGATCCAGCCCCGCGCCGCGCGCACCTGGCCCGCGGCCACGCCGCGCAGCGCCCCGTACACCCGCTCCTCGCCGGTGCGGTTGGCGAGGATGCGGTCGGCCCAGGCGACCAACTCCGCGTCGTCGGGGGCGAGCGCCAGCAGGCCGGCCAGCGCGCCGCCCACCACGTCCAGGCAGAGCGTCGGCTCGCGCTCCCGGGCGACGATGCCGCGCAGCGTCTGCTCGGCCTTGGGCGGGTTGATCCGGGCGCAGGCCAGCGCGGCTTCGGCGAAGTTGTAGTGCGCGTAGCCGGGCAGGCACTCCCCGGTGAAGCCGTCGATCAGCATGCAGTAGCCCGCGGCCATCTGGACGTGGCGCGTGAGCTTCTTCTCGCCCACCTGGCGGAAGGCCTCGGCGTAGGCCACCCCGAGCACGGACATGTGGTCGGTGATCGACAGCACCTTGTCGACCAGCTTCTCCGACGCCTCGTCCCCGGCGCGGATGGCGGCCAGCAGGGCCGGCAGCAGGTGGTTGTCGACCTGGAACAGGGTGTCGATCGAGCGGTCGGCCTCCCGCTTCGTCTGCGCCTTGACGGTGGCGTCGAAGAAGTCGAAGAAGCGCCAGGCCGCCCTGACCAGCAGCCCCCGCGCGGCGGGTTGCCGGCTGCGCACGAGCGCGCTCACGACGTACTCCAACCGCTCGTCGTCCATCCGCAGCGCCTCGATGGCCGCGGCGAAGCTGTCCATGGACTGGGCGTCGTCGAGGAAGGCGAGCGTGTTCACCAGCGACGAGGCGGCGCGCTGGTGATCACTGTCGAACCTGAGCCCGGCGCGGAAGGCGGCGCCGACGACCGGCGCCAGGCGCCGATCGAACGCCTCCTCCTCCCAGCGGCTGGGCCACTCCTTCCAGGCGTCCTCCTCGGCGCGCGCGCGGTGGTAGCGCTCGACGGTCTTGGCGAGCGCCGCGTCCCGCCCGGCCAGCTCCGCCAGGACCAGGTCGTGCGCCTCGACGTCGTCCGCGAGCTCGGCGATGAGCGCCCAGCCGTCCTCGCCGGCGCGCAGGCGCCTGCCGAGCTCCCCGGGGTCGGCCCGGACCGCGCCGCCGCGGCGCTCGCGCTCGAGCGCGGCGCGCACCTCGGGCTCGAGCAGCGTCCCGTCGGCGTTCTTGCGCACCGCCTGGCGGAGCTCCGCGAGCACCCCGGGCTGGAGCTTCCCCAGCTTCGCCTTGGCCGGCCGGTCGAGGAGCGCCTGGATCGCCTGGGCCAGCGCGGGGGTGAGCGTCCCGGGCGCCTGCCGCGCCAGCGCCGCGGCCTCGGCGCAGGCGCCGAGGTTGCCGAGGAAGTAGTGCGCCAGCAGCCAGTAGTTGGCGAGCACCGGCGTCCGCGGCAGGAGCTCCCGCTCGCGCTCGTAGTCCGCGAACGTCGGCGCCCGCTGCATGTCCTCGGCGAAGCGGTAGCCCGGCTCGCCCGTGGGCAGGCTCCACAGCCACTTCATGCGACCGAACAGCGCGCGGCCGTCCGCGTGGACGGCGAGCTGCCTGCGCGCGGTCTCCCGCTCCCGGTGGAACGCGGCCTGGAGCCGCCGATCTCCGGCCTCGTCGCGCTCCCCGTCCTCGTCCTCCGGGGCCCAGCAGCTGAAGACGAAGTCGGCGATCGAGTGGTACAGGTCGCCGTCGAGCTCGCCGTTCTCGTGGTTGTAGACGTGGACCTCGGCGAGCTCGCGCGGGTGCGGCAGGCTGGAGGCGAAGCAGCGATCGCCTGAAGGGTCGTGGCCGAAGAGCTCGAGGCCGCACAGCAGCGTCAGCAGTCCGTCGTGATCGTGCACCAGCCGCTCGAGCCTCGGCGCGTGCTTGCCGGCCACGTGGTCGATGCCGCCGCCCACCATCCAGACGTCCGAGACGTCGTCGAGGACGGCGCGGTAGCCAGGCGCGAGGGCCGCCCACTCCACCAGCTCCGCGGGCGGTCGCCAGCCGTAGGCCCGCTCGTAGGCCTCGAGCAGCGCGCGGTCCTGGGGCGCGAGCTTCTTCTCGAAGCGCGCGCGCACCTTCGGGTCGGTGAGCATGCGCGCCTTCACGACCGCCTCGAGCTGGCCTCCCTGGAGGGACTCCGGCGTGAGCTCCTGCATGCCTCACCTCGCTCCGATCTGGCCCGGGGGTTCGCCGCGGATTGTGTCACCCGCGGGTCGACGCGGCAAGCGCCCGGGGGCCGCGAGCCCCGAGGCCGGAGGCAGGGGAGGGGGCAGGGCGGGTCGAGGCTGTCACGGCGCAGCATGCTCCGCGAGGAAAGGGTTTGACTTTGACGTCTGCTGATGCTGTTCCACGGGATACCACGCCGGTCGCCGGCCACCACGGGAGGACGCGCACATGGGAAGACACTACGGGATCGAGGACGACGGGAAGTACCACGCGCTGCTGATCGCCGGCCGCCGCATCTCGCTCGATCACCTGGAGGCCGGCGGGTTCACGCGAAACAAGATCCAGGCGATCCTGGCGACGCTCGAGGCGGTGAGCCCCGGGGCGTCGTACGTGAACATGGGCACGAGCGTGAACTGGCCGGAGGAGCCCGACGCGCGGATCAAGGAGGGCGCGGACGCCATCGTGGGCGTGATCCTGGCCGTGGCGACGGAGCCCTCGCCCGTGAAGGTGCGGCGCGCGCTGCTCGACCTGGGCGCGCTCGGCGCGCTCCCGGACGCGCTGTGGCGACAGCTCGAGGAGCGCCACCAGCTGCCGACCAGCGAGCCCGGGATCTACCTCGCCCCGGCGGGCTGGACCGTCGCGCAGCTCTTCGAGCCGGCCGCGGCGCACACCGAGCACGGCGAGTTCCCCGGGGCGAAGGCCCTCGCGGGGACGAGCGGCGAGGACTTCCCCCCGGGGGTCAAGCTGGAGGTCCCGAAGCTCCCGGAGGAGTTCTGGCTGGCCGCGCACTACGCCTGAGCGGCCCGAGGCGCGCCGCACGCTGTGACGGCGCGGGACACCCCGGATCCAGCCAACCCCCTGAAAGCACGTCAGTCTGGTGCGGCACGCCGCTTGCATCGGCCAGGCGGTGCGCCCGACGGCGGCGCGAGGAGGTGGGCATGAAGACGATCCAGCGGGTGATCCTCATGGTGCTGGCCCTGGGACTTCTCTGCCCGGCCTGCGGTGGCGGCGAGGACGAGTGCGATCCCGACGTGCAGACCTTCTGGTGCGAGGGGGGGACCTTGATGTACTGCTCGGACTTCACCACCACGGGCCGCGTGGTGGAGAGCCCATGCGAGTCGGGGCAGTGCGAGGAGCACCAGCTCCTGGACGGCTCCTGGACGGCCACCTGCCGGTAGGCTGGCCGGACGAGAAATCGCTTGACGGGCGGAGCCCGCCGGGGCATCATACGCGGGCTCTTGGGGCTGTAGCTCAGCTGGGAGAGCGCTAGAATCGCACTCTAGAGGCCGTCGGTTCGATCCCGATCAGCTCCATGCAAAGCAAGAGGGACCCACCTTCCCGGTGGGTCCCTCTTGCTTTAGGTGGCTCTGAGCGGGAGCGAGTGTTCACGTAGTCGGCCGCGGCCGAGCGGCACCGCTCGGCCGCAGCCCGGGTGGGGCTGTAGCCCCACCCGGGTGAGATCCCTTGTCCAATGCTGTTCCTCTTCAGGAAAAGCCCAGATGGCACCAACTGGCCGGGCGTCGACCCCCCCGGCCTGTGCCAGCCAATCTTCACCGGTGGGACGGTGCGGGCGGTAGCGCGGGAGCGGCCAGCCAATCCGGATGCTTGTTGTACCAGCCGTCGGCGAGGAGCGCCCGCGCGCCGCCGCCATCCTCGTCGCAGATCCAGATCTCGTGCCCGTCGCCCTGGGTGAGGCTGAAGACGAACCCGGTGGCCGTCCAGTCCATATCGACCGGTCGGGAGCCAGTCGGAGGTTGGATGGTGATCGCTTGCGGTGCGATGCCTGGGTAGAGGACGTGGAAGGTGTCGGCCCCACCATCCTCCAGTCCGTAGACGATCGCGTCCCCCGCGGGGGACCACTTCGGCGCGCTCACCGCCGTGCCCGGTCCCACCAGCACGATCTCGGCGCCGCCAGCGTACGCGCGGGCGCGCAGCCCTCCCCAGTCGCCGCCGGTGTTGTACGCGATGTACGCGAGCGTGGCGTCCACCGGGTTGACGTCCGGAGAGACGGCGATCAGGTAGCCGTCGGGCGTGTCGTCCAGGAGCACCCGGGTCGCGCCGGTCGCCAGGTCGATGGCCAGGATCTGCGAGTTCATGAACAGGTCGAGCTCCTGAAGGATCTCGGTCCCGTCCCGGCTCCAGGAGATGCGCTCCCAGTAGGTCCTCGAGGCGCTCGACACCTCGCGCAGATCCGTCCCGTCCGCGTCGATCACCATGGTCCGTGTGTGGTCCGGCGTGGGATCGCCGGCCCCGTACAGGAAGGCGATGCGGGTCCCGTCCGGCGACCAGCGCGGCGAGTGCGCGCCCATGCGCTGGGTCGCGTCGGAAGCCTCGAAGGTGAGCTGATGCTGTCCGGAGCCGTCCTCGTTCATCACCCAGACCTCGTACCTGCCGCTCCGGTTGGAGACGTAGGCGATCTTCGCCTGGGGCGTCGGGTCGGAGGGGATGCAGTAGCAGTCGCCCGCGATGTCGATCGGCTCGAAGCCGGCCTCGCAGGCGCCGGTGGGGTCGCACCGCGCGGAGCAGAAGGACACACCGCAGCCGCCGTCCACGCAGTCGGGGTTCCAGACGGCCGGGAAGTAGGCCAGGCAGTCCTCCTGACCCGCGGGGCAGGGCGCCTCGAGCGGCTCCGGGGGGATGCCCAGGCAGGCCAGGCTGGCCATGCAGCTGCCCGCCTCGGGGTTCACCTGGTCCCACGCGCAGGGGCTGCCGGGCAGACCCTGGTCAGGGTCCTGCCAGTACGGGATGCACAGGCACAGGCCGCTGACGTCCTGCGGCACGAAGCCTGCGTCGCAGGCGCCGTTCTCGCACTCCGGCGAGCAGAAGGAGGCGCCGCAGAAGCCGCCCAAGCAGTCCGCGTTCCAGAGGGGGTCCAGGTAATCGAAGCAGTCGGCGGTGGTGGTGCAGGCCTCCCCGCTGGGGTCCGGGAGGACGCCCAGGCAGTAAAGGCCGGAGACACACGCCCCGGTGCCCACGTTCACCGTGTCGAAGTCGCAGGGCTCGCCGGCCTGCTGGGTGCCCTGGAGCACGCACCTGGCGGTCGCGTCGCACACCTCACCAGGGGCACACGTGCCGCAGGTCCCGCCGCAACCGTCGGGCCCGCACTCGCGGCCGGCACAGTCGGGCTGGCAACCCCAGATGCAGATGCCGAGGTCGTTGCACCACTCGTCCGCCCCGCAGGTGCCGCAGCTCCCACCGCAGCCGTCGCCGCCGCACTCCCGGCCGGCGCAGTCGGGGTAGCAGTCCCAGCGGCAGAGGCCGCTGGGATCGCACCACTCGTCCGCCCCGCAGGTGCCGCAGCTCCCGCCGCAGCCGTCGGGCCCGCACTCCTTGCCGGCGCAGTCGGGGTAGCAATCCCAGCGGCAGAGGCCGCTGGGATCGCACCACTCGTCGGCACCACACGCGCCGCAGCTCCCGAAGCAACCGTCGCTCCCGCACTCCTTGCCGGCGCAGTCGGGCCGGCAATCCCAGACGCAGATGCCGCTGGCGTCACACCACGCGCCGGCCTGGCAGTTGCCGCAGGACGTGCCCATGCAAGGATCCAGTCCGCACTCCCGGGTCCCGCAGCAGGGTGTGTCTCCTGAGCACCTGCCGGCCGGGTTGCACGCCTCGCCGATCGCGCAGGTGCCGCAGGACACGCCGGCACAAGGATCCGGCCCGCACTCCCGGGTCCCGCAGCAGGGGTAGTTGCCGTGGCACTGGCCGTCCTCGCCACACTCCTCGTCCACGGGGCAGTGGCCGCAGCTCCCGCCGCAGCCGTCGTCTCCGCAATCCCGGCCGGAGCAGGCAGGTACGCAGGCGAGGGGGACGCAGAGCCCCTGGCCGAGGTCGCAGGTCTGCCCGAGGTAGCAGTCGTCGTCGGTCTCGCACAGGCGAGTCGCGCCGTAGTCCACGCAACCGACAGCGGACAGGACCAGGCCGACGAGCATGGCCGGCGGGGCGAGCCGCCGCGCGAGCTGGCTGATCCCCATGGCTTTCCCTCCTGAGAGTTCCGGGCTCGAGCTACGTGGATTCTAACCCATCCGCAGAGTGAAGTGGGTGATGATTGTGGTCTCGATGGGAGAATTAGCCGACGCCAGCTCAGGGTGCGATGTTCCAGAAGACCTCGGCAGGCAGAACGGAACGCAGAACTGGGGTCCCCAATCCAAGTTGCCCATAGTTGTTGTAGCCCCAGCAGTAGGCAGTTCCAGCCCCAAGAGTCGCGCACGTATGAAGCCAACCGGCCGAGATGGAGGTCACGTCGAGAAGATCAATCGGTAGCGAGGGCCTGGCGTGCGAGTTCATCGTCCCATCGCCGAGCTGACCCTGGATGTTCGACCCCCAGCAATAGGCGGCTCCTGAAGTTTGCCTAGCACAGGAATGATCTTCCCCCGCCGTGAGGCCCGCCACACCAATAAGCGATTGGACCGCAACCGGAGTCAGACTGTCAGTCGTGGTTCCATCGCCCAGCTGGCCATAGGAGTTCAGGCCCCAGCATTGCAGCGTGCCCGAACGCAACCTGGCGCACGTGTGGTGGTTGCCTGCGGCAACGTCTGAGACCTCCGTGAGCCCAGCGACTGGCACGGGCACCAGGCTTTCGTTCGTGGTCCCATCCCCGAGCTGGCCATCCTCGTTCAGGCCCCAGCATCTCACGCTGCCGTCCGCAAGGACCGCACAGGCGTGGCGCTCGCCCGCAGAGATATCGGTCACGCCTGATAGTCCAGGCACAACCGCGGGAACGGACCCGTCGACTGTCGTCCCGTCGCCGAGCTGGCCATGGCTGTTCTCGCCCCAGCAAGCGACATTGCCGTCCACGCGGAGTGCACACCTGAAACGGAACCCTGCCGATAGCTCCGTGACCTGGTCGATCCCGGGAATCTCGACAGGTTCGGTCACCTCGTAGCCAATCCCACCACCCAACTCGCCTTGCGGGTTGGCGCCCCAGCAGCGCACCGTGCCGTCGGCTAGCCAGGCGCAGGTGTGGTCGAGGCCTGCAGAAATTCCCGCCACCTGGGAGAGCCCGTGGACCACGACAGGGACCCACCGGTGGGTGAGGCTCCCGTCTCCAATGGTACCGACCTGGTTCACTCCCCAGCAATGTGCAGTTCCATCGGACACAACAGCGCAGGTGTGGAAGAACCCAGATTCGAGCTGCACCAGGAACAAGTTACACACGTACTGGGTCTGGTCCACCTCGGGGTCGTCGAGGACGCCGTTCCAGTTATCGTCCACCCCAGTCTCGACCTTCACTCCGCCACGCTGGCACACTCCACCCCACTCCGCGTTGCTCACCCGCAGCACCAGATTCCCGCCGTCGCAGACGTAGTTCGTCGCCATCACCTCGCCCGGGTCGAGGACGCCGTCGTCGTTCGTGTCCAGGCCAGTCTCGACCAGGGTTCCGCCCGAGGGGCAGTTGGCCCCTGCAGGCTCGTCCAGGAGCTCGAACAGGCTCGCGTGGCCGGGTGCTCCAGGCTCTCCGTTGCACACGTGGCTCGTGGCCCTGACCTCCTCGTCGTCCAGGTACCCGTCGCCATCCTCGTCGAGGCCGGTCATCACGACCCTACCAGCGAAGGGGCAGTCGCCGGGAGCTGCGTCTTCCTGGCGGACGAGCGAGGTGAGCCCGGGCTGGCCGTCGGCCCCCGTGGCTCCGTTGCATACGAAGTCAGTGGCAGTGACTTCCTCGGGCTGGAGCAGCCCGTCCCGGTTCGAGTCCACGCCCGAGCGGATCGCCTGCCCCCCCGTCGTGCAGTTCGCGCCTGCGGCCTCGTCCATCACCGAGACCAGACTCGCCAGGCCATCCTGACCGTCCTCCCCGTTGCACACGTACTCGGTGGCCGTGACCTCCTCGGGTTCGAGCACCCCGTCGTCGTCGAGATCCAGGCCGGTGGAGATCAGGATGCCTCCGGCGGGGCAGTTCGCGCCGGCTGGCTCGTCGGCCGTGTCGATCAGGGTGGAGTGGCCATCTTGGCCATCTTGGCCATCCTGCCCGTTCTCGCCGTTCTCGCCGCTCTCGCCGTTGCAGACGTAGTCGGTCGAGGCGACTTCCGAGTCGTCGAGGATGCCGTCCTCGTCCTGGTCGAGGCCAGAGAGCACGGCCAGGCCGCCCTCGGGGCAGTTCGTCCCGGCCGGCTCGGACTCGACCCGCAGGAGGCTCCCGCCGCCCGGGTTCTCCGGTCCGGTCCGCCCGCAGGCCACGCAAACTACACCGACGAGAAGGGCTGTCACCAGTGCCGCTCCTGCCCTGCGCATGTCCCCTGCCTCCGTATTCGGAATCGCCACTTGGCTCAGCCTACCAGCATCCACCTGCTCTGCCAAGGCGAAGAGGACGAAGCGGGAATACGGTGCGACCCTATTCAAGCAGGCGCGGAAATGCTACAGTGTGGTCGGGTTCATCTTGCGAATGCGGAGGTCGGGGAAATGCACAGGGGACCGAGGAGATTCCTCGCGGCGGGTGCACTGGCAGCGCTGTTCGCGATCGCGCCGCCCGCGGCGCTGGCCGGTCCGGGCCAGTCCAAGGGGGTGACGATCGGGCCCGAGTTCCAGCTCATCCCTCCCATCCCGGTAGCCACTCCCACATACATGATCTCCGTCGCCACAGACGGGACTGACTTTGTCTTCGCCTGGGATTCGCCCACCTCCCTCGGCGACCCGAATACCAGTGATGTGCTCGTGACCAGGGTCTCCTCCGCTGGAGAGATCTTGGATCCATTCGGTATACCTCTCTCCACCACTGGTGAGGGCTCGAACAGGAACCCCCAAATAGCCTTCGGAGGGGGTGTCTACCTCGTTGTCTGGGAACGGGACCTGTCGCCGGAGCCCAGCGAACTGTTCTTCAGCCGAGTGTCTCCCATTGGTGAACTCCTCGATCAGCCGGCCGTCGGGCTCGGGCAAGCGGCCTTCGCACCGGCCGACGTCGCCTTCAACGGCCAGGACTTCTGGGTCGTCTTGACCGACCCGAACCTGAACGCGGCACTTACCTCCATCAACCCTGACGGGGCGCTTGGGCAGATCACTCCGCTGCCGATGGCCATCAACGACCACCGTTACATGGAGCCCCGAATCGCGTGCCTCACAGGCGAGTGCCTCGTGGTCTGGCCAGACCAGAGAGCGGGGCAGACCGATATCTACGCCACGCGGATCTCGGCCGATGGGCAGTTCCTTGATCCGGACGGAATCGCCATCGCCGCGACCGAAAACGGCGAGAACCACCCAGCGATAGCCTCGGACGGAATCCGGTACTTCGTCGGCTGGAACGATTTCAGGGAACCAGACAGGCGCCAATTCTACGGCACCTACGTGACCCCTGCGGGCGAGGTGGTGTTCCCAGGTGGACAGCTCCTCACCACGACCGACTACGACTTCTACAACAGGGAAATCGAGGTGTTCGGCTCCTCCTTCTTCGTCTTCTGGAGCGAGCACCCGACGCCGGGTGGATATGACTCCCACCTCATGGCGGGTCGCATCGACCAGCTCGGGAGCATCGATTGCAGCATTGAGGTGTTCAGCACCGTTGGAAAGTCCATGCCGGAGGTGGGTAGATTCGACGCAGCTTCCAATGGGCAGACGAGTTTTCTGACCTGGGCCCCACAGGGTATGGCGATAGGCATCTCCGAGGAGTGCGAGCTGGATCCGGACGGGATCTTCGGCATCCCGACCAAGGCGCCGTTGCAGAGCATGCCCGCGATCGGGACGGGATTCGGGGAGTACCTCGCTGTCTGGGTCGAGGAACGTTACCGATCCCATTACTATGATTTCTTCGAGGTTCCAGAGGAGGAAGTCTACGGCGCCCGGTTCGATGCTTCCGGAACAGCCCTGGACCCGAGCGGGGTGGTGTTGAAGACCGCAAACGCCAGCCTGTACAGGGATCCCGTGGTCGCCTCAGGCGTCTCGGCGTTCCTCGTGGCCTGGATTGACGGCACTGCCCATACAGCCTTCGGAATCCGGGGCCAGCTATTCGACCCGGAGGCGCGTCCGCTCAATTCCCCGGAGATCGCGCTGAGCCACAGCAACTCCCGCCCTGCCGCTTCACAGAACGAGAGGATGAAGCTGGTTTCTGTCGCCGCCTCCCCGGTCGAGCTGTACTTCCTGGATTCTTCCTTCGTCCTGGCAGGCTCCCGCACCTACCCGACCGACAATCGGTGGTTGAAGTGCCAGGCCTGCGACCATGAGAACTGCCTCGTGTTCGCTTCCTACCCGCAGATGATTGGCGAGTTCTACGATGCGCAGGGCACCATGGTGAACACCGGCGTGGCCACCTACATCGCAGAGGGGGGGCAGTGCGCGGCGGCCTTCGATGGGGAAACCTACCTGGTGGTGACGAATGCTGGCGGCGCGTGCCGGGGCACCCGCGTGAGCACGGACGGGCACGTGCTGGATACGCCCATGATCCTGCTGTTCGATTCTCCGGTCTGCGACAAGCCGTCGCTCGTCTTCGACGGCTCCGCCTTCGTCCTCAGCTTCATCTCACCAAACGCAGGGGGGGGCAATGACGTCTACGTCACCCAGGTGAGCCGGGAGCTCGAATCCGACTCCCCGACCCTCGTCGCGCAGGACCTGCCCGTGAACTATCCGCCCCCGTCGCCTCTGGCCTCGCTAGGGGACGGCAGATCCATGCTCCTCTACCCGCGGAACATGCCCGAGATGCCCTACCGAAGCCTCCGGGTGGTGGGCCGGATGATCCAGCGGGCTGTCGACGGCTCCGCCTGCCAGCGCTATGACGACTGCCGTAGCGGCGCCTGCGTGGACGGGTTCTGCTGTGACACGGCTTGCGGCGGCGGCGCTCAGGACGACTGCGTGGTCTGCTCGGCTGCCCTCGGCGCGGACGCGGACGGGACGTGCACCAGCCTCTCCTTGGGCACCTCCTGCGGCGACCAGACCTCGTCCGTGTGCACGGCGCCCGACACCTGCGATGCCCAGGGCCAGTGTCTGCCGAACCATGCATCTCCCTCTACCGAGTGCCGGCCCGCGGCCGACCCGTGCGACGCCCCCGAGTTCTGCAATGCGTTCGGGAACTGCGCTCGTGATGCGCCAGCCAACGACGGGACGCTCTGCGACGACGACGATGCCTGCAGCCTGGCCGACGCCTGCGTCGATGGCGAATGCCGCGGCGGGCCCATGGATCGCGACGGCGACGGCTTCGTGGACGTGGCCTGCGGAGGCACGGACTGCCAGGACCTGGACCCGGCCATCCACCCGGCGGCCTTCGAGGGACCCCACGGCAGCCCGGCCTGCGCGGACGGCCTCGACAACGACTGCGACGGCGCGACAGATCTGGCCGACGAGGGTTGCCACGAGTGCGAGGCCGACTCCGACTGCTCGGATGCGAACCTGTGCAATGGCGCAGAGACCTGCCTGGACAGCTCGTGCCAGCCTGGCGCGGCGCTCCACTGCGACGATCAGGAAACCTGCACCCTCGATTCCTGCGAGCCCACCCTCGGCTGCGTGAGCACTCCCGTCGAGGGCCCGTGCGACGACGGGGATGCTTGCACCCAGGCCGATCGCTGCGTCAGCGGTGGATGCGTCGGAGAACCCCTGGAGTGCTTGGCCCTCGACTCCTGCCACCTGCCTGGCGTGTGCGAGCCTGCGAGCGGGACCTGCACCAACCCACCGGCAGCGGATGGCGAGCCTTGCGAGACGGGCACTTGCCAGGCCGGAGTCTGCGTGGCGTCTCAGGATGGAGGCGTCGAGGAGGAGGACGCCGGGGAGGACGGCGCGGACGGCCTGGACCAGGACGCGGCCGACGGCGAGGACGGCGCCCAGACCGAGGATGACGGCACGATCTCACCCGAGGAAGATGCCGGGCTGCCTGACGGGGAGCAGGACGGGGAGCCCGACCAGGATGCTCAGACGGACCCGGACGACGGATCGACTTCGGTAGGGCCTGGCTGCGGGTGCGGCACCACGGCACCCGAGGGCCTTGTCACGCTGTCGCTGCTTCTGCTGGGGCTGGCGGTTCTCCGTTCGCGGACGAGGCGGGCTTCCCCCTGATCCGCAGGTGCCAGCATCTCCAGTTTTCACCCGAGAGAGAATCCTGAACGGCCAGACACGGAAGGTCGGCCAACGAATGGTTCGACTGCGCGGACCCCTGGCTGCAGGCAGGTAGCACCCTTGAGGGGGCCACTTCCCGCAGGGTCACAGGGGCATCCACGCCATCGTCAAGGCGTCCCGCCGGTGGGCGTCCACTCGGTCTCCGCGATGATCTTCTCCATCAGGCTCTTGAGCGCCCAGACCACCCCGGGCAGGAACTCGGATTCACAGAAGTCGCGACCCACCTCCTCGCCGTTGACCTCGACGAGCACGTTGAACGTGGGCGTATCCAGGAAGTCCAGCTGCGACTCCAGGCCGTCGAAGTCGATCTCGGAGAGGAAGCGCCGGAGCTGGTCCCCATCGATCCAGAAGATCGAGCCCGTGTAGCTCCCGTCCAGGCCGGCGATCCCCTGGCCGGAGAAGCTCAGGTCGTTGCTCTCCTCGACGGTCAGGCTGTACGAGGCGTCGCCACCGTATCCATGTTCATAGGAGTAGCGGATCGCCCCGATCACGTCCGCGTCGCTGTCCCCGCCGCCCTCACCGCATCCGGCAAATGCCGCCGCGGCGGAGAGCATCAACCCAAGGAAAGTGAGGTGGCGAGTCCGCGTCATGTCCTGCGCCTCCTGAACGTCAACCAGCCCATCCCCATCAGCGCCAGTGTCCCCAGCCCTCCACTCCCGCCCGCCGTCTGCACGCAGCCGCCGTTCGAATCCGGGTCATCGCACAGGTAGTAGCCCGCCGCTTGGCTGGTGGTCCTGCATTCATCTTCAGGCCGGAGCCCTTGCGCCAGCGCGAACCCCAGGGGCAGCAGCGTCTGCTGTTTGCAGACAGCGCCCTCGGCGTCCGTTGGCATCGCCGCGAGCAGGCAGCCGCTCGCCTGGTCCACCAGGAAGATCGCGACGTCGCCCACCTGGAAGGTGTCGACCTCCCAGGCACCCAGCCCGCAAGGCGAGGTCCCGGGCAGGATGAGCTCCCCCGGGAAGTCCGCAGGCGAGCACGCGATCCCGCCCACGCAGTAGATGGGCATCTGCAGCAGGCTCACGCTGATCCCGCCCGCCCTGACTTCGGAGACCTCGGCCAGCGCCAGGGCCGCGTCCTGGAGGTCTTGCTCCTGGATGAACCGGTCGTAGCAGCAGTCCGGGACAAAGCAGAAGGCCACGTCCGCGCGAGCGGTGGCGGCGAGGAGAACCAGCAAACCCACCAGGAGAATCCCGAGCCCCCGCATGTCCCCGACCTCCGTGCTGCGAAGCCGTCTGCAACTCCGAGACTACCAGCGCCAACCGAGGCCGACAAGGCCGGCCCCAATGAATGCCCCAATGAGCGCAGGGCCGGGCGTTTGCAGATCGTCCGTGTGCCCCCTCTGGGCTAGGTTTCCTGCGCACACCCCTCTGGGCTGGGTTTCCTGCGCGCCCCTTTTCGGGGGCTGGGTTTCCTGCAAGGTTTCCTGCGCGCCCCTTGTCGGGGCGCTTGGAAACCTTGCCCCAGGGTCGCTTGGAAACCTTGCTTTCAGCGCTTGGAAACCTGGTCCACTCCGGGCAGTTCCTCGAGGGTAGAAGTAGGAGGGCCTAGAAGCGAGCCAGCCCGCCTGGGCAACTTCCCCTCCTGCCTTCACCATAAGAGAAACTCCTGAGAGAGCCAGGCACGGAAGGTCATCCAATGAGTGGCGGCGCTGCCTGGGTATAGTTCAGCGCCTCGCGCAGGCCGGGACGAAGGACACGAAGCCCGGGCGCACGTCCACGCGGATGGCCTGGCAAGAGTACGTGTCCATGGGCTCGCAGTCGGCGTCGGTCACGCAGGCCCGGGTGCAGTACTCGAGGCCCGGGCCGCCCTCGCCCTCGATCAGGCAATGCCCGGTCCAGCACACGTCCGCGCCCGCCTCGCAGCTCGCTCCGAGCTGGCCGGCGCCCGGACCGCCCGCGTCGCACACGTAGACCGCGGCGGTGGCGGTCGAGTTGGTGTCCAGCCGGCAGGCCTCGCCCGGCCGGCAGTCCGCGTCGAGGGCGCAGGGGTGCCTCTCCGGCCTGCACAGGTTGGTCGTGTCGTACACCGGCTGACCCGAGCCGTCGTCGCCCAGGTAGAAGACGTACGTCGTGCAGCCGAACACCCGCCGGCACAGGCCTGCCTCGCACAAGGTGCCCAGCTCGCAGTTGGCGTCCGTCAGGCAGGCCGTGGCGGTGTCGAAGGTGGGGCAGTCGGCGTCCGAGACGCACACCCCCAGGCAGTAGCCCCAGTTCCCGCACCACACGGAGAAGCAATCGGTCGGGCCAGCGCACGCTTCGCCCGTGTTGTCGTGGCCGGGGCCGGACCCGTACTGGCACTCGGTGACGAGCGACAGGCCGTCCGCGTCGAGGAACACCTGGCAGGAGCGGCCAGCCGGGCAGTCGGCGTGCCGCCCACAGGCGTCCGGATCCGGATCGCGCACGCAGGCGGACAGCTCGTGCGCGCCGCCGCCGAGGTCCTGGACCATCACCGGCCCGCACTCCGAGCCCTGCACGCAGTCGAGGGAGTCCAGGCAGAGCTCCGAGCAGAAGCCCTGGTCCCCGACCGCGCACAGCGCCGCCCCGCACAGGCACAGGCCGGTCTCGCACTCGAAGCCCTGGGTGCAGGCCAAGCCGGGCGGGAAGCCGCCCGGGTTGGGCGGGCGGCAGACCTCGAGCACGTCGTCGTCGGTCGCGCGGAAGGAGCATACCCTCGACGGCGCGCAGTCGGGGGTGCGGCGGCAGGCGGTCTCCCCGGCGTTCACCTGGGTGCAGCTCCGGATGGAGCCGGTCACCCCTTCCAGGGTGTAGAGCACGTTCTGGCACGATGTCCCCGGGTAGCCCACGCAGTCCAGGTCGTCCACGCACACGGCGCCGCAGGAGTGGTCCACGCACAGGGAGTTCACGCACAGCAGGCCCGCCCCCTCGTCGCAGAAGGACCCGGGCTCGCGGCCCTCGGGGAGGATCCGGACGCAGCGAGTCGCCAGCCCTCCATCGTTCACCACCACGCCGCACAGCTCGCCCTCGGCCGTGCAGACCGGATCCCGGTGGGAGGTGCAGACCGCGCCCAGGTCATGGCGCTGCAGGATGAAGGAGCACTGGGGCGAGCACACGATCCAGAAGGGGGTCGTCAGGCTGGCCTTCCCGTGGCAAGGGAAGCCCAGGCCGCCGCACTCCACCTCGAGATCGAGCTGCGCGTCGAGCCGGCCCGTGCACTCGACCGCGTCCATGGTGTAGGTGATCGCGCAGCCGACCTGTTCGATCACGACATCACCCCAGAATTCGATGAGGCAGTAGTTGGTGAGCTCGTAGGTGCCCGAGAGGTCGGGGCAGATCTCGATCGGCTCGCACTGGCCCTGAGGGCTGCAAATCGCAGCGTGCCCGCAGGTCCCGCAGCTCCTGCCGAGGCAAGGATCCGGCCCGCACTCCAGGCCTTCGCAGCAAGGCGCCTCGACGCAGTGGCCCGATTCACTGCACTGCTCACCCTCCGCGCAGGTGCCGCAGCTCCCCCCACAGCCGTCGTACCCGCACTCCTGCCCCGTGCAGTCCGGGCAACACTGCCACTCGCACCAGCCCCGGTCGACGATGCAGCGCTCCGGGGCTGGCGCCCTGGCGCAGTCCAGGCAGTCGCCGCAGCTCCCACCACAGCCGTCGTCGCCGCAATCCCTGGCGTCGCAGTCCGGTGTACAGCCCGGCTGACACTGACCCCCTGGATCGCAGCGCTCGCCCGGCGGGCACGCGCCGCAGGTCTGCCCGCAGCCGTTGTCACCGCACTCCTTGCCGGCGCAGTCCGGGGCGCAGACGCAGAAGGAGTTCGCGTCGCAGAGCTCATCCGGCCGGCAGGAGCCACAGCTCCCCCCGCAGCCGTCGTCGCCGCACTGCATCCCGGCGCAGGCTGGGACGCAGGGACCAGGCTCGGGCTTCGAGTCGCAGCCGGCGAGGAGGCCGGCGACGAGCATCCCAAGGAAAGCGGTGCGGACCTGCATGCCCATCCCTCCCGGAGGATCTGGCCCCAGCTTCCACCCACCGGCGCCCAGCGTGCAAGGCCCCGGGGCTGAAGCGTGGCCACTGCGAATCGCAGCAGGGTGTTTGCCGATCGCCCGTGTGCCCCCTCTGGGCAAGGTTTCCTGAGCACCAGAGGTGCTTGGAAACCTTGGTTTCCTGCGCGCCCCATTGGCGCTTGGAAACCCGGCCTCGTCGAGGCGCTTGGAAACCTGGTCCACTCAGGGCAGTTCCTCGAGGGTAGAAGCGGAAGGGCCTCGAAGGCAGTCAAGCCAGGCTCCCCTCCTGCCTTCACCTCAAAAGAAATTCCTGAGAGAGCCAGGCACGGAAGGTCAGCAAACGAATCGTCTACCGTGCGGACAACTCGTTGCAGGTGGTTGGCACCCGCGAGCGCGGCGCCGTCATCAGAACCCGCAGGCCAGGGACTGCATCCCGGTGCGCTTGCAGAACGAGCTGTCAACCCACCGGCAGTTCTCGAGCCTGAGCGCCCCGTGGTCGCAGGAGAGGATGTAGGTGCCCTCGCACTGGTTGTAGGCAGGCAGGTCGCCGCAGGGCTCGTCGCCCTTCGGCATGCAACAACCCGCCCGGGTTCCGGGCTCCGCAGAGACACAGAGCTTGCCCTCCGGAAGGCAGGCCTCGGTCTGGATGGCACCCGCCTCGCAGGTCACGAGGGTGTGGCCCTGGCACTCCCCGGCCGCACCGACTTCCCCGCAGCCGCTCTCGGGCACACACACCCCGAGGTCGGCCTGACAGGTCCGGCCGGCAGCGCAGCTCCCGCAGCTCCCGCCGCAGCCGTCGTCGCCGCAGGTGCGGCCGAAGCAACGGGCCAGGCAGGGCACCTCCTCGCAGCCGGCCTCCAGGGTGGCCGGGTCGAGGCGGCAGGCCTCGAACTCGCAGTCCTGGTAGAAGAGCTCGCCTGCCTGGCAGGTGACCGCGCGGCCGGACAGGCAGAGCCCGGTCTCGGGCACGCCACTGCATTCGCCTGTGGGCGAGTCACACAGTCCGACATTCCAATTGCAGTCCCAACCCACAGGGCAGGTGCCGCAGAGCAACGTGCCAAACATGGGATCCAGGCCGCACTTGTGTGTGAAGCAGTCACCCCAGTCCGCAAAGCTGCACCTGTTGCCCATGCAGACATTCCCTTGGCCGGTCTCGAGGCAGTTCTCGCACTCCCCTCCGCACCCGTCCGAGCCGCACTGCTTATCCGTGCAGTCCGGGACGCAGGGCGGACAGACCGAGGGCAGTGGCTGGGCCTCATCGGCGCCATCTGCGGCATCAAGCTCGTCCACACCATCCGACGCCCCGTCGTGCCCGGCATCCGCCTCTCCGTCTCCGTCCTCGACCGCCGCGTCCGGTGAACTCGTGCCCTCGTCGCAGCCCAGGGGCAGGGCCAGCGCCAGGGCGGCCATGAGGGTCAGAAGGCGAACAGCTCGGAGCTTCAATCGCAGCCCTCCTGGTTACGGGCTCGGCCGACAATAGCAGGTGCCATTCTCGTCGAAGGGCTCGAAGCCCGAGTCACACACGCCCTCGTGGCACGTGGTCGCGCAGTAGGAGTAGCCGCACCGGCCCCCCAAGCACTCCGGGTTGTAGATCTCGCCGAGGGCGTTCCGACAGTCCACGTCGTCGGCGCAGGCCGGCCCCTGGGGATCGGGTAGCGTGCCCAGGCAGGTCATGCCGGCCTCGCAGCTCCCGTGACAGAACTCCGAGTTCACCAGCCCGAAGGGGCACGGGTCCCCTGGCGCCCCGGAGGTGAACTCAGGCGAGCAGAAGCACCCCTCGGGATCGCCCAGCACCGCAACGAAGCAGTCCTCGCAGCGTCCGACAACGCACGGAGGGATGCACATGGATGCGGCGCAGTGGTCCGGGTCGCCGCAGGTGCCGGGCACGCACTCGGCGTTCCCCTCGAACACAGCCGCGCAATCCGCCACGGTCGCGCAGGGCGCGTCGGTGGCGTCGAAGGCCACGCAGGTCAGGCCCGCCATGCAGTCGCCCGCTCCGGCGTGGATCGCGCCGGAGGCGCAGGGCGCACCGGCCGGCTGGGTGCCGACCGGGGTCCAGAGGCACATCCTCACCTCGTCGAACGTCTCGGTGCACACCGCGCACTCGCCCGTGCCCTCCTGGACCTTGCAGAAGGTGAACCCCCTGCAGGTGGTCTGGCCCGGGCAGTCGGCGTCGGTCTCGCACGCCTCCGAGCAGTGCCCCTCGAGGCACATGCCCTTGCACTGGTCGTCGTCTGGGTCGCACGCGGCCCCGGTCGCCAAGGTGCCTCTGGAGCCGCAGTAGCCCTGAAGTGCGTTGCCGGTCTCGTCGATGTAGACCGAGCAGACATCGCCCAGGCAGCACTGGGAGGAGGCGGTGCACGTGTTGTCAGACAGGGTGAGACAGAAGGATTCGCCGCCGCCGATCAGCACGCACATGAAAGCCGCATCCGGGGAGGAGTTGCAGTCGAGGCAGTCCTGCTGGGTCTCGCAGGGGTGCGAGCAGACGCCGCAGTCAGTGTACAGGCATCGGTGGCCGGGGGCGCAGGCCGAGTCCCCCTGGCCCTCGCAGGACCCGCCGCATGTCTTGTCCTGATCCCCGCAGGCGAAGCCGGGCATGATCTTCTCGCACCACGAGCCGAGGCCGTCCCCCGGCGCGCAGCACATCAGGGCGTCCTCGCCCGCGGCCTGGTTCACGCAGTCGGCCGGGCCCTGGCAGTCGAGGAGGGAGCAGTAGCCCTCGCCGCCCCCAAATTGAACACACAGGCCGCTCTCGCACTCCTCGGACGCCCGGCAGGCTTCGCCCATGCGGGCGTGCCCCTGGCACTGGCCGGCCGGAGTGCAGGTCAAGGGGGCCACGCACTCCCCGTAGCTCCCTCCGCATCCGTCTTCGCCACATAGCCTGCCGTCGCAATCCGGCACGCAGGAATCCGGCGCGGGCTTCGAGTAGCAGGCCACGAGCAGGCTGCCGAGGAGGAGCAAGAAGAATGTCGTCCGCAGCTTCAATCCCATCCCTCCCCATCCTACTTGCTCGCCCTGCAGTAACACGTCCCGCCCACGTCCACGGGCGTGAGGCCCGCGTCGCACGCGCCGGCCACGCAGGGCACGGCGCAGAAGGAAGCCCCGCACCGCCCGCCCGTGCAGTCCGGGTTCCAGCCCGCGTTGTAGAACGCCAGGCAATCCGCGTCCCCGTTCGGGCAGGGCGCGGCGCCCTCCTCGCTGAGCACGCCCGCGCACGCGAGCCCCTCCGCGCACACGCCCGCGAGGACGTTCACCAGCACGAAGGTGCAGGGCTCCCCGGGGCAGCGCGGGGTGTCGTTGGCTGCCGGGATGCAGTAGCAATCACCGTTGGCCAGGACGGAAGGACCGAACCCAGGATGGCACGCCCCCCCGATGCATTCCTCTGAGCAAAAGGACGCCCCGCAGCCGCCGTCCACGCAGTCCACGTTCCAGCTCTCCGGGAGGAAGGCCAGGCAGTCCGCCTCCGCCACGCAGGGCATGCCTATGGGATCTGGCGCCATGCCGAGGCAGTTGAGGCTGGCTTCGCAATTCCCGATGCATGGATCCTGGTTCACCACGTCCCAGACGCAGGCCTCCCCTGCCTCGCGGTCTGCAGGGTCCACCGACCCCATCAAGCCGCAGTAGCACTCGCCCGAGACGGTCACGGCCGGGCCGCAGTCAGGACAGGCGCCATCCACGCAGCGCGCTGCGCAGAGGGACGCGCCGCAGCCGCCGTCCACGCATTCTGCATTCCACTGCGCGTCCATGAACGCGGCGCAGTCGGCGTCCCCATTCGGACATGGTGCGTTCACGGGATCGGGCGCCATCCCGATACAGCCGAGGCCGGCCAGGCAGTAGCCCGCGCCTTCGTTGACCGGGCCGTAGGTGCAAGGATCCCCCAGGTCCTGGGAGCCGACGGGCACCCCCGGGACGCAATAGCACACGCCTCCGAAATCCTGGGGCTCGAAGCCCGAGTCACACACGCCCTCGTGGCACGTGGTCGCGCAGTAGGAGGTGCCGCACCGGCCCCCCACGCACTCCGGGTTGTAGATCTCGCCGAGGGCGTCCCGACAGTCCACGTCGTCGGCGCAGGCCGGCCCCTGGGGATCGGGTAGCGTGCCCAGGCAGGTCAGGTCGCACTGGCAGGGGCCGGCGTCCACGTTGACCACATCCTCGAAGGCGCACGGATCGCCCAGGATGACGTTGTCGCAATACAGCGGGGAGGGGATGCAGTAGCACGAGCCACCCACGGTCTGGGGCGAGAAACCGTCCTCGCACGACCCGTCCGCCTCGCAGCGCGCGGAGCAGAACGAGGCCCCGCAGCCCCCCTCCACGCAGTCCGGGTTCAACCCAGGGTCAGTGTAGCCACTGCAGTCGGAGTCCCCATTCGGGCAAGGGGCCAACTCCGTGTCGGGAGCCAAGCCCAGGCAGCTCAAGCCCTCGATGCAATCGCCCGCCTCGGCGTTCACCGCCTCGAAGGCGCAGGGCTCGCCCGCGGCCTGGGTCCCCAGGTAGTTGGCGTCGCAATAGCAAGGGAAGTGGTAGGGCTCGGGATCGCCTTGGAACCCAGGACAGTCCTCCGTGCACGGCTCCACGCAGGAGGCGACCATGCAGTGCCCGGCCACGCAGTCCAGGCCCGGGAGCTCGAACCCCGCGTCCACGCAGTCCTGCTCCGCGGCGCAGGTGGGCAGGTCCTGGTCCATGAACGCCCAGCACCAGGTACCCACCTGGCAGTTCCCGGCGCCGGGGTTGACGGGCCCCAGGGTGCAGGGCGACCCAGGCAGCAGCCCGGTCGAGCCTCCTACCGGCACGCAGAGGCACTCCTCGCGCTCGTCGTCCCAGAGCGGATCGAAGCCGTCCGGGCACCAGTCCAGGCCGTACCCGCCCGCGCAGCCATCGACGCACAGGGAGGCCACGCAGTCGCCCGCCACACAGACCGGGTTCCAGTCGGGTTGGTAGAAGGCCAGGCAGTCCCCGTCCGTGGTGCAGGGCATGGCGCCCGGCTCGAACACGACCTCCAGGCACGTCAGCCCCTCGGCGCAGGTCGCGATCGCGCCCCCCGGCAATCCCCTGCCGCAAGCCGCGCCCTGCCCCACCTCGCCCTCGCAGCGGAACTCGGGGCTGCAGGAGAGCGGCGCCTGGCACTCCCCGCAGCTCCCGCCGCAGTGGTCCGGGCCGCAGGCGCGGTTCGCGCAGTCGGGTACGCACTGGCAACGTCCGGTCTCCTCGTCGCAGGTCTCGTCCAAGGGGCAGGGGCCGCAGTTCTGGCCGCACAGGGAGTCGATCCCGCACTGCCTGCCTTCGCAGGCCGGTATGCAGAGGTCGGACTTCGAGTCGCAGCCGGCGGCCACGCTGACGAGGAGGAACACGCAGAGGAGCATTCGCAGCTTCAATCCCATCCCTCCGACCTACTGGCTCGGGTAGCACCAGCAACCGAAGTCCTCGTCCAGCGGCGTGAAACCCTCGTCACAAACGTGGTCGACACAAGGGGCGATGCAGAAAGAGACCCCGCAGCCGCCCTCGACGCAGTCGGGATTCCAGTTCGGTGAGACCGAGGCCAGGCAATCCACGTCGGTCGCACAGGGTTCGTTCACTGTCTCCGGAGTGAATCCGAAGCAGAAGAGGCCCTCGGCGCACTCCAGCGGGCAGCCCGGGTCGTTGATCTCTCCGAAGGTGCAGGGCTCACCGGCCGCCGCGGGCACCCCCGCGGGGTTCGGCAGGCAGTAGCACTCGCCATTCATGTCCACGGGGAGGAAGTCCGGACAGTCGCAGGGCAGCACGGCGCACGGATAGGCGCAGACGGACGTGCCGCAACCGCCGTCCACGCAGTCCGGGTTGAAGCTCGCCGGGAAGTACGCCCGGCAGTCCCCGTCGCCCTGGGGGCACGGGGCACCGACCGGGTCGGGCGGTCGCGCGATGCAGCCCAGCTCCTGGTGACAGTTGCCCGCCTCGGCGTTCACCTCGTTGGCGGTGCAGGGCTCGCCCTGTCCGCGAGTGTACGGATAGGGTCTCATGCAGATGCAGGGATAGTTCGGGAGCTGGTAGAGCCTCCAGCTCGCCGGGCAGTCCGGTCCGCAGGGCTCCACGCAGCGGGCGAACATGCAGTGGCCGCCCACGCAGTCATGGCCCGGGCCGGGCACCAGTGTGTCCGCGCAGTCGCGGTAGTCGTCGCAGGCCGGCCCGTCCGGGCGGAGCAGGCCGAGGCACCAGTCGCCCTCCTCGCAGCTGTGACCGATGTAGTGGATCGGGCCCAGCGTGCAGTCGCCCCCGGCCGGAATCGAGGGCGAGCTGGACGTCGGCACGCAAACGCAGGTGTCCTTCCAGGAGAGCGGGTCGAAGCCCGCGGGGCACCAGTCCGGGCCGTTCGCTGGCGAGCAGGTCGCGGCGCACAGCGAGGCCCGGCACCCTCCGTCGATGCACTTCGGGTTCCAGCCATCCGGGAAGTAGGACGTGCACCAGCCGTCCCCTTCACAGGGCCTGGTATCGGGTTCGAACATGAAGTCGACGCAGGTGAGGCCCGCGGTACAGCTCACCACCGCGCCCCTGTCCACACCCAGGCCGCAGGCCTGGCCCAGCCCGGCCTCGCCCTGGCAGTGCATCCAGGGGTTGCAGGTCATCGTCGCCGGGCAGGTGCCGCAGCTCCCGCCGCAGTGGTCCGGGCCGCAGAATCGGTCCGCGCAGTCAGGCACGCACAGGCAGCGCCCGGTCTCCACCTCGCAGGTCTCGTCCGACGGGCAGGTGCCGCAGATCTGGTCGCACACGGGATCCCACCCGCACTGCATCCCGGTGCAGTCCGGGACGCAGGGCTCCGGCTCCGACTTCGAGTCGCAGCCAGCGACCAAGCCAGCGAGGAGAATCCCGAGGATGGCGATCCTGATGTGCATTCCCATCCCTCCCGGAGGATCTGTACCTAGCTTCCACCCGTTGAAACCCGCGGCGCAAGGCCCCGGGCAGGAGGGCAACGGGCACCCGGGTCCCGTCCCCCTGCAAGCAGGTCTGCGAGGGGTGATGTGTGCTAAGCTGCACTGGCAGCATGGACAACCGCGGGACGAGGATCGGGATGAAGCACGCCAGTCACATGTTCTACGGGCTCCTGGCCGCTCTGCTCGTCTGCATCGCTCTTCAGGCCTGCTCCGAGTGCAAGGAGCACTCCGACTGCGGCCAGGGTGAACGCTGCCTGGACGGCTCCTGCGAGACAGCCCCTCCTCCCTGCGACTCGGAGCCCGCTCCGACCTGTGACCACCTGCTCCCGGAGGCAGAGTGCCTGGCCCTGGGAGGTGAATGGAGAAGCGGTGTGGAGGCCTGCACCTGCCCGACCGGAGACGCGGGCTGTCCGTGCTGGTCCCAGGTGCACTGCCAGGGCAAGTGCCTCGGAGCGTCCCAGGGCGCCTTGTGCAGTGGTGAGCACGAGATCGGGGAATGCTCGGCGCTCACCACGGTATTCGGGTGCCACTGCGAAGTGATGGAACACGACGGCGTGGAGGGGTTCACCGGCGTGTGCATCGACTGAGCCCGGCCGCGAGCCACCCGGGGTGATCCTCAGGTAGGCAGCACCTACGGCCCAGCCACTCCCTGGTCTGGAATCGCTCGCGAGCCGTCCGTGTGCATCCACCCCGGGCAGCCTGTGAGGGCGGAAGCCAAATGGTCCCCACGCGCAAGCGGGCACCATCGAGGTACAGGGTTTCGACGCATCCTCGATCGTTCTGCGGGCCTGTTTTTCCGGTCGAAAACCCAATCGTCACCACGCAACGGACTGAAAGTGCCGCGAATTCGCCGTGCCGGGTGACGAAACCGATCTCCAACGTCCCGATCTACAACGCCTTCGAGCTGAATCGCACTCTTCTGATCGGGAGCGAGTGTTCACGTAGTCGGCCGCGGCCGAGCGGCACCGCTCGGCCGCAGCCCGGGTGGGCGAAGCCCACCCGGGTGAGATCCCCGCTCGTTGATGTCACACCGCCCGGGTGGGCGAAGCCCCCCCCGGGCTACTTCATCCGGCTGGTCAGCCCCGCAGGGGAGAGCCGCCATCCGTACTTCAACGACGATGACCCGATGTCGCTGCAGGCGATGACCACAGCCGAGTTGTCGCCACCCCCGCCGTGAGGCGATCCGATCCTTTGCACCGGTGCTGCCTGGATTCTTCAGCCCTTCGCCAGCTCCCATCTGCCCCGTTTGGGGAGTGACCGGAATCCGGACACGTGCCTGAAAAAATCAGGCACGGCACTTTCGGCTGGATGGAGCCTCGCACGAAATCATTGGGTTTTTTGGTTGGCACGATCCGTGCGTTGGCCACGAGCCAACCACGTTGCGGAGGCCACGATGACCAAGCCGACGAAACGAACCCTGAAGATCCTGGCGGTGCCCGCGGTACCTACCCTGGCGACCCTGGCGCTGATTGCCTTGATGTTCGGCAGCACGCGCCAGGAGCCCTCTGCTGCCCCGGCCGACGAACCCGAGGAACTGGCCAGCGACCAGGGGCTCGAGGGCGCTGACGCCGTGGCCGGGCCGGTCGCAGCTGACGCCCCGGCTGCGCCGACCCCCGCCGACCGACCTGTGAACGACCGGCCCCGGGTGACCAAGGTCCGTGCCCAGGTGGTGTCCATGGACGAGACGCGCAGGGCGGCCGGGCTCCCGCCGGTCATGGCGGAGCTCAGCCGGGCCCAGTCCTACCGGCCCCCGACCGCGGCCGAGCGGGTGGACCCGGTCATGAGCGCGGTGTATCGTCTCGACCGGCGCCTCCACCAGGAGAAGTGGCTGGGCCGGCACAACGCCCACGAGGCGGCCCGGTTCCAGGCCGACGCGGCCGAGGCCAGCGACCCGGAGGAGCGCGCGCTGCTCGAGCGTTCGGCGGAGCTTCACCAGCGCAGGGCACAGGAGCATGAGGGCGAGATGAAGAAGCTGTGGGCCGAGCGGTCGGCGTTGACCATGCAGGGCCAGGTCTCCGGGGGAGGACAGCCGTGAGGACCTTCAAGCTGACGCTGGTCGCCGGCCTGTTGGCCGCGGGGCTGCTCGCTGGCTGCGGCGAGGGTCACCAGGGCAACTCGGACGGCTCCCTGGACGGCGACGTGAACCCCGACGGGCTCCTGAAGCTCGAGTTCCTGACCAGGAGCACCCACGACGAGTTCCTGGCCGACGTGACCCTGAGCGAGGACGAGACCGAGGTGGTGGCCTGCTCCATGGGCGGCGAGGTCATCCTCTACGACGCCGAGACCCTCATGGAGAAGGCCCGGGTGACCCTGGGGGAGGACCCGGACAGGCCCGACGGCTACTGCCGCATCAAGCGCATCGGGGGCAAGGTCTACGCCTACTACGGCAACTCCCACTTCCCCTCGGCCTCGCCCTCCAGGATGATCATGGGCAAGGTGGACCTGGCCACCCGCGGGCTGGACGCGCTCTGGGAGTTCCCGTCCTACCGGGACCCTGACTCACCCTACAACGAGAACACCTACGATCTTGCTGGCCGGAATTTCTCGGGACTTGAGCCCCTGGGTGAAGGGTCGCTGGCGGTGTTCGCTCTCGGGGTGGGCAAGGGGTACAGCCAGGCGGAGTCTGCTACCTCGGGCATTGACGTGCCATTCTTGAACCTCGAGACGGGCGAGCTGACCGTGGAGCGGCGAGTGGACATCCCGGGCATGTACGGCGCCGTCGTTCATTTCGCTTTCGACGGCCATCGCATCCTGACCGGGTATCGGCGCACCGACGGGACAAGCCCCAACCACGTCATGCTCGATCTCGATACCAACCAGGTCACGGAGCTCGAGCAGGATACAGATCCGCTCGACTGGGTCGAGATCGACGAGGAGTTGAGGGCTTTGACCGGTGGCGGAGGCCTGTCGGACGGGTGGTGGGTCCGTGATCTCGATTCCTGGGCGTACCTTGGCCAGGACGGGAACCTCCACTCGGCCTGGTGCGAGGATGGCACGCTGCTGAGCCGGACCCGGATAGCCTTGGCCTACTCCTTCAACGATCCGCCGGCCATCCTGGCAGTCGTGGACATGAGCTCGGGCGAGGGGCTGGCCAGCGCCTGGATCGACGAGGAGTCGCTCGAGGCGGTCGTCAGCACGCGAGACCATCGCAGGATCTTCGTAGGGGGCATCGACACGCTGAGTCGGGTCGAGATCCCGGATTCTCTGGTCCAGTAGCAGTACAACAGCAGGCCTGCTGCACAGGCCAAACGGGAGGATGTGTCATGAGGCGATTCGTGTGTCTACCGGTGTGCCTGGCGGCGGTGATGGCGCTGCAGAGCCTGGCAGTTCCTGAGGCCAGGGCGTGGAACGGCGAGAGCCATGAGGCCCTCGCCCGGGAGGCGGTGCTCTACATGCTGCGCAGCGGCCGGCCCGAGCTACGGCTGATCGGCGCCATCCTGGTCGGGGCGGGGGAGGGCGTGAGCGCGGGCCCGGGCGTCAGCTTCCGGCGCCCCCTGGCCGAGGAGGCCAGGTTCGTGGACAACTACCGGGAGGTCGCGGCCCGGAACGAGGGCTCGGACCTCATGGGCTACCTGCCAACCCTCTCCTATTCCCTGGACCTGGGCGGCATCCTGGGGGCCTCCTTCGCGTCCCACAACCACTTCCTGCTCATCGACCAGCAGTTCCCCGGCCAGCACGACAACTACCCGGGCCAGTACATGCGGGAGGACGCGTCGCTCGACGAGGGCATGCTGGGAGAGGTCCTGTTCCTGGCCACCACCGAGGAGCTGAAGAACCTGTGCGAGGAGAAGGTGGCCGAGGTCCTCGACGATTACGTCCCGGATTGGCTGGAGGTGATCGCGCCCGCGTTCGGTCTGTATGGCGCAGTGTTGAAGGCCAAGGAAGATCTGACGGCCTACCTCAAGAGCCTGTGCCCGATGCTGGTGGTCGACCAGGAGCACTCCCCGGTCCTGAGCGCCGACCTGTACCGCCGCAACCAATCGACCGCGACCCCGGCGGACTTCGCCGACAAGCCGCTGGGCGACGTGATCTGGCATCCGGTGGACAACCTGGCGACCGCGGGGCTGATGATGTTCCAGAACGGTGGAAGTGGGCACTGGCTGGACAACCTCTTCCTGGACAGCGCGGCCATCGCGCGGGTGTACCACTCCACCGATGCCAACTACCTGGCCGCGGTCGCGTCGCACTGCAGCGCCCACGATTGCAGGCCGCCCGAGGAGCTGCACCTCTGGAGCCAGCACTGCACCATGAACTGCCTGATCAACGGGCCGACTCCCATCGGGCCTGTCCTGGACGAGAGGATCGATCCGTCCGTCTACAAGGACCTGGCCGAGCGCTGCCTGGCCGGCTCCGAGCCGGACTGCCAGTTCCTGGCCGGAGCCTCGGCTTCCAGCGTGGGCTTCACCACCAAGACCTTCGCCGTTCCGAACCCGTTCGAGGGGGATACGCTGTACTGCCAGGGCATGACCTGCGAGTTCCCGGCCGACTTCCGCCTGCCGCAGGCCGTGCCGGCGGGCTGCGCCCGAAACGCCTACCCGGAGTCCGGCCTTCATTTCCACGGCAGCGAGGATGACCTGGGCTCCGTACCGGTCCAGCGCTGCACCGAGTACTTCTTCGGCGATCGCGTGGTGCCGGTGCGTGAGTGGCCGAACCAGTGCCGCCCCTCGAACGAGGTCCAGGCGGGTAACTCCTGCCTCGACGGGCTCTGGGGCATGCTCGAGGCGGCGGGGGTCCAGAGCGCCAGCCGCGGTCAACTCCTGCACCTTGGACGGCTCGTGCACGGCCTGGCGGACGTGGCCCAACCCGGACACGTGACCAACCACCTGCTCGGCATCGAGCACACGGGCGAGGAGTCGTTCACCGACAGCATGCTGTACAACCGCTTCGAGAACTTCCAGGAGCAGGTCGTGGAGGTGAGCGAAGGCTACGTGGGCGCTGATGGCGAGACGGGCTCACACGCGGTGGTTCTGCCCGATTACGAGGTCAGCGTGTCCGGCGACATCGTCACCGCGCAGTACGACCTGGATTACCTGCTCGACGTGGAGGCGCTTGAGGCCAGCCTCGGTTCATTCCTCGAGGGCGATCCGGACTTCTTCATCCGGGCCGAGATGAGCCTCGAGGATCTGACCGAGGAGATCGCGCGACGCACGTCTCTCCTCACCCAGCAGATGGGCCAGGCCGGCGCCGTCTTCCTGGACCGGACCCCGGAAGGCACCACCGGAGAGGAGCTGCAGTACAGCGCCGAGGAGGTCTCCCGCGCCTTCTTCGGCCACGCCGTCCTGGCCGAGATCGCCGGGCTGCACCGGGCGGTTCGCAACTACCTGAGCGAGCCCGTCTGGAACCAGGCCGTGAGCCGGGTCACCTGGACCAGCGCCGACACCCGCATCCTGCGCGACCTCGGCGCCACCGTGCCCTACCTGAGCCTGAGCCCGGGTGAGCGCACGGGCGAGATCCTCAGCGCCTTCGTCGACGCCGAGTACCAGTCCAAGACCTTCCGCGGCACCTGCCACGTGCGCACCCACGCCTGGTGCTCGGAGAACCCGACCGTGGGCAAGCCCTGCGGCCTGGTGCCCGACTGCGCGGAGCTGGGCTGCGACATCAACAACTCGGCGGCCTGCGCCGAGGAGGCCTGCGCGTTCCGGGTCCAGCAGGGTCCGGATGGCCGGGTCGCGCTGCCCTTCTACGACGTGCCCATCGTGGTGCGGGTCTCGGCCGAGAACCACAGCCGGCTGGAGTCCGACCAGTTCCAGGCCACGGGCACCGAGGCCGAGGGCAACATGGGCACGGCTTACTTCAGGGCGCCGGTGAACGCGAGCGCCGGGCGGGTGCTCCGACTGCCGGCCGCGGCGCGCTCGGTGGCCACCTGGTGCACGGGCTCGAACGTTTTCGAGGATGACAACCTGGTGCTCGACGAGAACGGTCAGGTGGTGCTGGTGCCCAGCCTGGTGTGCCGGGCTGACATCGGCCTGGAGCCGGGCCACGAGGCGAACGTCTGCGACCCGCTCGAGCGCTGCATTCAGCAGGGCAAGGTGATGACCGCGGGCAGGTGCGTGACCATTGGAGTCAACCAGCCGGACGGCCTGGTGCTGGACGGGGATGACGTTCCTCCGGTCGGCGACTACGTCTACCCGCTGCTCGGGGTGGAGGACCTGGCCGACGACTACGGCACCTCGGCCGCGGATCTCGCCGAGGCCCTGGCAGGCGCCGACCAGGCCACGGTGGAGATCGTGCAGGACTCGCCCTTCGGCGTGGCGACCATCGCCTGGACGAACACGGCCGGGTCCACCATCGTGGCCATCGACCCGAGCGGGGCGATCTCCACGACGACGGTGGTGCCCAGGGTGCGGTGATCTTCCTGGTCCTGGTCGAGGGTCGCGCTGGCTGGACGATGCAGGTGGCCCGCGCCGTCACCGCTTCGACGAGGACGTCGACGCTGGCACACCCGAGCGTGAGTCCGTATCGACAGCCGCGCCGGCCGATGCTACTCTCGCGGCATTCAGAGGCGAACTTGGAGGCCCCGCATGAGCGAAGTAGCCAAGGTCCCTGAGGCGGCGGTGAAGCCCGAACCAAAGCCCGCGGCCACCAAGCCGGCCGTCACCAAGAAAGCCGCCAAGAAGGCCCCGAAGCCCGGCCGTCGTCCACACCCGGGCCGCCGCGGCTTCGGTGCCGCCAAGCGGACGCGGGTCGTGGAGAAGTTCCGCGCGCTGATCGACTCCGGCGCCTCGAGGCGCGAGGCGGCGAAGGCTGTGAAGTTCGCCGACCTGACCCTGCGGCGCTGGGAAACCTCCATGGGTCTGAAGCCCGCCAGCTCGCGTGGGAAGGGTGGGGACAAGAAGGCCAAGGCCAAGGTCACAACGGCCAGGAAGCCCGGTCGGCCGAAGGGTAAGGTGGCCAAGAAGCGCGGTCGGCCCCGGGGTCGGCCGGCGTCCAAGCCCGTGGGCAGGCCTCGCGCCCGGCCGCGGAAGACGCCTGCTGCCGTGCACCCCGCCGGCGGACTCGTGCTGGTGAGCCCGAGCGGATTGCGGCTCGAGGGGATCCGGACGTCCGACCTGTTGAGGGTACTGCGGACTGTGAAGTGACCCGGCAGCTACTCGCTGCACCTTGAACGACGCTTGGTTGGGATGGGCCTGCCCACTTGTCAGTGCGGTGAGGTACGGCTGCTGGGTGGCAGCGACCGAACCTCTTTCAACAGGGGGATGAACATGACCGGCGACGGCAACCTGAAGGATCCCAAGCATTCCTTGGTCGAGGCCCTGTTCGACTGGATGGATGCCTGGCGGCACCTGCCCAACTACCAGCTCGAGCGTCGGGCCGCCCTGGTCCATCGAACGCCCGGTGGACCTCGGGCCCGGGAACCACACGGTCAAGGTCCAGATGGGCGGGAGCGACGTGGTGGATGTGGCCTGCTACAGCAAGGTGGAGTCCTGGCCACTCCCGTCCCATGGAGGCTCGCCTTGTCGGCTGCGGTCGGCGCTGGTAGGCTCGGAGTTGCAGGCGGCTTCGCAGCACGGAGGTCGGGGGCATGCGGGGGTTCGGGATTCTCCTGGCGGGTTTGCTGGTTGGGCTGCTCACGCTTCTCGTGAGCCCAGCCTCGGCCGCGGGGCCGATGTGTTCCGCGGACGCGGACTGCCCGACGGGGTACCGCTGCGTGAACTGCTCCTGCTGGGACGCCTCGGCGTGCGCCTGCCTCGAGGATGCGGACTGCGCAGACGGCGAGTGGTGCGACCGGGCTGCGTGCGTCTGCGTCACCACCGAGCCCGAGCCCTTCGATGCCTGCCCAGGGGAAGACGAACATGGGAACACGGGCTGCGCCCAGGCAGGGCCGGGTGAGATAACGTGGTTGGGGCTCTTGCTCGGGCTGGGCTGGCTAAAGCTCAGGAGGCGCAGGGCATGACGCGGACTCGCCATCTCACTTTCCTTGGGTTGATGCTCTCCGCCGCGGCGGCATTCGCCGGCTGCGACACGGACGGTGGAGGCAAAGGAGAGGATGTCATCGGCGTGATCCACTACTCGTACCGGGGTGGGCTTGGCCCCGAATACTGGTTCGACCTGACCATCGAGGAGAACGGAGCCCTGAGCTTCGACGGGAACGGGGCGTTCGGCCCGGCCGGGGCCCATACGGGTTCTCTGGACGAATTCGAGGCGTACCAACTCCGGCGCTTCCTCTCCGAGATCGACTTCGACGGGCTGGAGTCGATGTGGGGCTGCATCGATTGCGGCGGGATCCACCTGAGCATCGAGGTCAACGGCGTGGAGGTGAGCCGCGGCTTCGATTCTATGTGGGGCATGTCCGGGGTGATCTGGGCCTTCATGGTCATCGTCGAGAAGATCATCGCGGAGACCGAGTGGACGCCCAGCGCTGGGGACACTCCTTATTGACTCTTGCGACCATCGTCTAACGACCATGTAGTCTGAGGCCTGAATGGCGGAACGCGCTTCGAATCATCTCCGCCTGCGTTCCCTCGAGGGCCTCATGGACCCGTTCCTCGAGGTGCCCGATGTCCTTCGGCACGAAGTTC